>ENA-ORNF01000021-ORNF01000021.1-human-gut-metagenome-genome-assembly--contig:-NODE-21-length-135486-cov-8.974445_pt1 | contig 135486 bp, 110 predicted proteins | sample MGYA00242110_ERZ509012 | MGnify/ENA primary metagenome ERZ509012 (study PRJEB26280, sample SAMEA2338714) | human gut metagenome | biome: human gut; feature: human-associated habitat; material: faeces... | reverse complement strand
TGTCAAGATTTTTCATCATGACTTCTGTCCAGTTATAGTCGGCAGAGCTTGGACCGCAGGCTATTTTGTAAAGTTTGTTTCCCGAATAATTGCGGCAGAATGTCTGATACCTTTTATAAACGTCGGCGTAATATTCGGGATGCATATTTCCCCCGCAGCCCCAGTTTTCGTTTCCGACGCCGAGGTATTCGAGTTTCCACGGCTCGGCCCTTCCATTCTTTTTTCTCTGCTCTGTAAGAGGTGATTCCGCATCTGAGGTTATATATTCTATCCATTCGGACATTTCACGAACACTGCCGCTGCCAACATTGCCGTTTATATAAGGCTTGCAGCCAACAAGCTCGCAGAAACGCATAAATTCGTGCGTGCCGAAAGAATTGTCCTCCGTAACTCCCCCCCAGTTCGTGTTCACGATCTTTCGGCGCAAGGTTTTTTCGCCAATACCGTCCTGCCAGTGATATTCTTCTGCAAAGCAGCCGCCTGGCCAGCGGAAAACGGGAGCTTTTATGTTTCTGAACGCCTCGATAATATCATTCCTTATCCCGTCTGTATTCGGAATAAGTGAATTTTCACCCACATATATGCCGTTGTAGATACACCTTCCAAGATGCTCGGAAAAATGTCCGTATATCTCGGGAGAGATATGTCCGAGCCTGTCGTCTGCATTTACTACCATTGATATTTTTTTCATATTATACCTCCGCCACATACTGAATTATTATATTATCAGTATGAGCCATTGACTTTGGTGATACAATGACTTATAACATCATTATACTAACCGTTCGTACTTTGAGGTGATGATATGATAAGTATAAATACAGTCTGTCAGAATGTAAGACACAAGGGGAATTTTGAAATATATAGACCGGAGGGTTCAGGGGATAATCTTCTTGTTATCTTCAAGACCTCCGCTGTTCTGATACAAGACGGCGAAGAAATAACTGCTTCTCCCGACAGTCTCATTTTATACAGCAAGGGAACAACGCAGCATTACAAAACTCTGTGCGGAAATTATGTTAATCACTTTGTCCATTTTGACACGGACGAGACAGAACTTATGAATGGGATCAAAACGAACACGCTTATCACCTCGGCGGATATTCCTGCAATTGAAGAGTTACTTGTGATATTATGCCGCGAAAATGTAGGCGGTTGTCCGAACAGGAAACAATACGAAAATATGCTTATGCAGATGATACTTATGAAAGTATCTGAAAGTAGCATAAATTCGGACAGCGATGAAAGCCACATTTCCGCTCTTGAAATACTTCGCACCGATATTTACAGCAATGCAGGGAGTTACAGCAATATATATCAGCTTGCTGAAAAAATGAATCTGAGTCCGTCATATCTTCAGGCAATATACAAACGGAAATTCGGGATAAGCTGCTATGAAGATATTTTATCCGCAAAAATCCGGACTGGACAATATTATCTCTCGACCACTGATATGACCGTTAAGGAAATATCCGACCTCTGTGGATACGGAAATGAGATATGCTTTATGAAGATATTCAAAAAACGTACAGGGATTACGCCGAGTGAATACAGGAAAATTTCCAAGAATGATAATTCAACTAGATTAATAGCCATAAACAGGGCTTGACAAGATCGGGTGCATGCCCTACAATACACATAATTTCATATGTCAAGTGATTGATTAAGAAAAGCAATGATAAGAATAAGTAGTGCAGAGGGAAACATACAGAAAGCAGCCGGCGGATGAGAGGCGCATGGGAAGCTTTGCATGAATACATCTTTGAGCTTCGCACCAAAACCTATGGGAGTAGGCTGCGACGGATCCTGCACACGTTATCGTGCTAGAGTATCGCTTTTGCCGTACTCGAAAAGGCAGGCAGTGTGAGCTGTCTGTAAACTTAAGGTGGTAACACGGGAGCAAGCTCTCGTCCTTTTGAAGGACGGGAGTTTTTTTGTTCCTCAAATCTATTATACATGGCTGTCTTAACCTTCATTTGTATGTGAAAAAGAAAAAAGAGAGGAGTCAGAAAGACAGCTATGAACAGAGAAGTACAAGAAAGAAATGAGGAACAGCAGGCGACGAGGCAGACGGACGAGGCGGAGCTGACAGCAAGGCAGACAAACGAGGAGAAGCAGACAACAGGGCAACTGAGCGAGGCGGAGCTGGCGAGGCAGGTGCGGCACCAGATGCGTGTGATCACGCAGGGGGCGGCGGAGGTCGTCGGGGAGGAGGAGCTCGAGAAAAAGGTGGAGCGCTCCCTGCGCGAGAATAAGCCGCTTGTGATCAAGTTCGGCATGGATCCCAGCGCGCCGGATCTGCATCTGGGACATGCAGTACCCCTGCGCCGCTTAAAGCAGATGCAGGACATGGGGCATACGATCAAGATTATCATCGGGGACTTTACCGGAAGGATCGGCGACCCCACCGGAAAGGCAAAGGGAAGAAAAGCACTCAGCAGCAGGCAGGTGGCGGACAATGCGGAGACCTACAAGCAGCAGGTGTTCAAAATTCTGGACAGGGAAAAGACGGAGGTTTACTACAACGGGGAGTGGCTGGAGCTTTTGGGAATTGAGGATGTCCTGAAGATGGCATCCACCATGACGGTGGCAAGAATGCTGGAGCGGGATGATTTCCAAAGCCGCTTTGCATCGAATACACCCATTGGGCTCCATGAGTTTTTCTACCCGCTGCTGCAGGCATACGATTCGGTTGAGCTGCAGGCGGATCTGGAGCTGGGCGGAACGGATCAGACCTTTAACGTATTGATGGGAAGAACCCTGCAAAAGAGCATGGGACAGGAGCCGCAGGCAGCGGTTTTCATGCCCATACTGGAGGGGCTGGACGGAAAGGAAAAGATGAGCAAGAGTCTGGGAAACTACATCGGTATTGCGGAGGAGCCCCAGGTCATGTTCAAGAAGGTGATGGAGGTGCCCGATCACCTGATCCTCAGATACTTTGAGCTTGCCACGGATGAAACGCCGGAGCGGCTGGATCACATCAGGGAGGTGATGGCGGACGGGAAAAATCCCAGAGATATCAAGCTCATGCTGGCTGAGACGATCACAAGGCTGTACCACGGAGAGGCGGGAGCGGAAAAGGGAAAGAAATTCTTCGAGGAAGCCTTTCAAAAGAAAGAAGCCCCGGAGGATATTCCGGAGCTTGATATTCCCATGGACTGCGACACCCTCTCCAGTATTCTCGGCATTCTGGCTGCGGCTGGCTTTGCGGAGAGCAAAGCGGCATGCAGACGGCTGATCGCGCAGGGCGGCATGCGTAAAAATGGGGAGAAGGTGGATAATCCCGATATTCCCATTGCAAATGGGGACGTACTCAGGCTTGGGAAGAAGCAGTTTTTACGGCTTCATAAAACAGTCTGACCGTGTCATAGCAATAATCGGGATGATAGGGGGAGGAGGCGACTTCTTCAGGGGTTGCCTCCCCTGTATAGAGTACGCAGGTTTCCACACCGGCGTTGATGCCGCAGGCGATATCCGTGTAAAGGCGGTCGCCCACCACAATGGTCTGCTCGCGGGAAAAACCGAAGCGATCCATGCAGAGCGTGACGACCTCGCCCGCTGGCTTCCCGAGGTAAACGGGGGACTTGCCTGTGGAGGAGTGCAGCATCTCGCAGATCGCACCGCAGTCGGGGATAAAGCCGAAGTCGATGGGGCAGCAGAGATCCGGGTTGGTGGCATAGTAGGGAACGTTCATGGTGGAGAGAACCTGACAGGTTTTGGTCAGCTTTTCGTAGGTAAGCTCACTGTCGTAACCCACAAGCACGCAGGAGATGTCCGTCTCCGGCTCCTGCGTGACCAAAAGCCCGTTCTTTTTTAGCTCCGCCACAAAGGAAGCCGTTCCCATCACATAGATCTTCTTTCCCGCAAAATGCTCTTTTAAAAAGCGCGTGGTCATGTAGCCCGAGGTCACAAACTGATCCTCCGAGGCGGTAATGCCAAAGCTATCCTTGAATTTTGTCACATAATCGGCATTGCTCTTGGTGGAATTGTTGGTGATGTAGCATGCCTTTCCGCCGATGGCTTCGATGTAGGACAACAGCTCCGCGCTGCCGTCGAACAACGTGCTGCCCACGGCGATGGTGCCGTCAATGTCAAAAAGAAACAGTTTTTTGTCTGCAAGCATGAAATGATTCCTCCGTAAAATCAGACTACGCGGTTTTTCCCGCTTCGTTTTGCCTCATACAGGGCTTGATCTGCCTTTTCAAAAAACAGGGTGGCGCCGGCATACGGGCAGTCGTAGACGGCTGTGCCAAGACTGATGATAAATGTTTTTTTTCCCATCGGCGTGTCAAACAGACGGGAGGCAAATTCCAGACGGATGTGCTCCGCCGTTGTTTTCGGTGTGTTCCCCGGCAGGATCATGGCAAACTCCTCGCCGCCGTATCTGGCGCAGACGGCATCCGCCGGACAATTCTTTTCAAATATCGTGCTGACACATTTGATCACCTCGTCGCCGAAGGCGTGCCCGAAGGTGTCGTTTACGGACTTGAAATTGTCGATGTCCGCCACGATGACCGAGAAGGGAAGCACCTTTTCTTCATATCTCTTCTGAAAGGATTCCAATTGCTCGTAAAAGTATTCATGGTTGTAAAGATGCGTGAGGGAATCCCGTCTGGAGCGCTCCTCCTTCAGGAAAATCGCCTCGTTCACGCGACCTAAAAGCACATAGGTTGCAATGGTGCAGGTGATAAAAACGCCCACCTCGATCCAGAGGTTGCTGGGCGGCATATAAGGGCTGTTCGGAATAAAATACAGGTTGTCTGCAAGGAAGAGCAGAATGAGCAGCACCGCCTGAAACAGCGTCATCAGCTTATCCCGGTACACCGGGGTCAGTATCATGGGCAGCAGGAGCATTGCCGGCATAAAGCGGACGCTCGTATGGGTGCAGACCGTGATTCCGGCGAAGGAGGTGATCAGAAGGATGGTGTAGATCGACACAAACCGCCTGCTCCGGTAGACGGTGACCTCCTGAAAGATCAGCTGGAAAGCGGTGAGAATGATGAGCTCCAGCCCGCTGGGGATGAAGATAAACAGGTAAAAATAATCTTCCAGAACAATGTGAAAATAGTCTCGTTCCATTCCTCCAGAAACCGACGGTTCAGCCTGCCGGAGGTATCCCTTGAAAAAAGTTTCAGCATGTTGCCCCTCTCCTTTTATTCAGTATAACTGTTTTGCCTACATTTGTATATAGTCGACTCTTTGGCAAAAATTCATAAAAACAGGAAACCAATTTTGTGAAATCAGTTTCTTGCGGCGGACGGAGAGGAGTGTTACAATATAGGAAACTGAAATGTAAAAAACAGTTTCCGTACAAAAACGGATACAGGAGACAGAAAATGGAACTTAGGGAAAAAGTGTTACAGGGAACCATGCAGGCATTCAATCAGAAGGGGCTGAAGTTCACCATGGACGACATCGCCCGGATACTGGGGATCAGCAAAAAGACGATCTATCAGGCATTCCCCGACAAGGAGGCGCTTTTTCTGGGAATGGTGGATTACCTGTTTGACCGGATCAAGGAGAGCGAGAGGGAGGTGCTGGAGGATGAGAGCCTCTCCACGCTTGAAAAGATCAGAAGGATTCTCGGCGTGATGCCGGAGGGGTACCGGGAGATCGATTTCAGACAGCTCTATATCCTGAAGGACAAATATCCGGAAATATACAGGCAGGTGGAGAACCGTCTGGAGACCGGCTGGGAGACGACTATCGCGCTGCTCGAGCAGGGCATGGAGGAGGGAGTGATCCGCAGGATCGACATTCCCATATTGAAGATGATGCTGGAGGCGTCCCTGGAGCAGTTTTTCCAGAGGGATGTCCTGCTACGGAATAAGATATCCTACACGGAAGCGCTGGATGCGGTGGTCAACATTCTGGTGGACGGCATAGCGGTCCGCGGATAAGAGGAGGAGATGCTGTGGGGGCAAAAATCTATCTGAACAACGAGTGGTATTTTGACAGGGAATGGAAGGAGGCACTCTGCGGGCAGGACTGCGAGGAGGGGGCGCTTGAGCGGGTGCGGATCCCCCATACCTGTGCGGAGCTTCCGTTCCACTATTTTGACGAGAGCCTTTACCAGATGGTCTGCGGTTACAGAAGGCATCTGTTTGCGCCGAAGGAGTGGAGGGGGAAGCGCATTCTCCTGACCTTTGAAGGGGCAGCCCATGACAGCGAGGTCTTTCTGAACGGTGAGAAGACCGGGGCGCACCATTGCGGCTACACGGCTTTTACCATGGAGCTGGGAAGCCTGCTCCGCTACGGGGAGGACAATATTCTGGCAGTCCGGCTGGACAGCAGGGAGAGCCTGAACATACCGCCCTTCGGATATGTGGTGGACTACATGACCTACGGAGGGATTTACAGGGATGTGTACCTGACGGTCTGCGAGGAAACCTATTTAGAGGATGTATTTGTAAAGCCCGGGGCGCCGGGAAAGGATACGGTGCTGGGGATTGCCGCCGCGATCAGAGGAAAGGCGGAAGGTCTGCGGCTTCGCACTTATCTGCGGAAGCGGGATGAGGAGGAGTTTCTGCTTCTGGGAGAGGAAGCAGTGCTTGACGGGACGGACGAAAGCCGGGAGGCGGAGGCGGTATTTCCCGTGAGGGAGGCGGTGTGCTGGGATGTAGAAAGCCCGGTGCTATATGAGGCGAAGATACAGCTTCTTTCCGGGGACACGGTTCTGGACGAGAGACGGATCACCACAGGGTTTCGGACAGCAGCGTTTCAAAAGGACGGCTTTTATCTGAACGGCAGAAAGTTGCGCATCCGGGGACTGAACCGCCATCAGAGCTATCCCTATGTGGGCTATGCCATGCCCGCCTCCGTGCAGCGCATGGACGCCGACATTCTGAAAAAGGAGCTCGGGCTCAACGCGGTGCGGACTTCCCATTATCCCCAATCCCATGATTTCATGGAAAGATGCGACGAGCTGGGACTTCTGGTATTTACGGAAATTCCGGGCTGGCAGCACATCGGGGACGAGGCGTGGAAGGAGCAGGCAGTGAAAAATACGGAGGACATGGTGCGGCAGTACCGGAATCATGTTTCCGTCATTCTCTGGGGCGTGCGGATCAACGAATCCGCGGACGACGACGCCTTTTATGAGAGAACCAATGCGGCGGCAAGACGGCTGGATGATACCAGACCCACCGGGGGTGTGCGGGCGGGAAAGAGAAGCAGCCTGCTGGAGGATGTATACACCTACAATGATTTTCTGCATGACGGCAGCAACCGGGGCTGCGAGCATAAAAAGGACGTGACCTCCGACCCGGAGAAGCCCTATCTGATCAGCGAATACAACGGGCATATGTACCCCACGAAGGCGTTTGACTGTGAGGAGCATCGCACGGAGCATGCCCTACGTCACGCAAACGTGCTGGACGCGGTGGCGGGAGAACCGGATATTGCAGGCAGCTTCGGCTGGTGCATGGCGGACTATAACACCCACAAGGATTTCGGAAGCGGCGACAGGATCTGCTATCACGGCGTGCTGGATATGTTCCGCAATCCAAAGCCCGCGGCACTGGTCTACGCCAGCCAGCAGGAGGAGATTCCGGTGCTGGAGCTCAGCGCCTCCATGGACATCGGGGAACACCCGGGCTGCAACCGGGGAAAAACATGGATCTACACCAACGCCGACAGCGTCAGGATGTATAAGAACGACAGATTTATCAAAGAGTACCGCAGGGAGGATTCTCCTTACCGCAATCTGACGCACGGGCCTCTGCTGCCGGATGATTTTATCGGGGACGCCATTGAGAAGGGAGAGGATTTCAAACCCAGACAGGCGGCGATGGTAAAGGAGATTCTGAACCTGACAGCGCGGTACGGGCTGTCCCATCTGCCGCGGAAGGTGTATCTGATGGCATTGCGGCTGGTGCTGTTCTATCATATGAAGCCCCAGCAGGCGGTGACGCTCTACAACCGCTATGTGGGCGACTGGGGCGGCGCTTCCACCGCATACCGGTTCGAGGCATACCGGGACGGCAAAGTGGTGAAGGAACTGGTAAAGAAACCCATGCACAAGGTGCAGCTTTCTATTTCTGCAAGCAGTGTAAACCTCACGGAGGGAAAGACCTATGATGCGGCGGCGGTGCGGATCCTTGCGGTGGATGAAAACGGAAACGTGCTGAGCTTCTTTCAGGAGCCGGTCACATTCCGGACAGAGGGAAACATTGAACTGATAGGGCCACAGACGGTGTGTCTTGCGGGAGGCATGGGAGGAACCTATGTGAAAACCTGCGGTGAGGCGGGAGAGGGCGTGCTGCATATCGACTGCCCGCAGGCGGGAAAATATACGATCAGATTCACCATAGAAAAACAGGAAACGGAGGAGGGATAAACGGTGGAAGAAAAATCAAGACAGATTTTCGGAAACGGAATGCCGGACGGGGTGTACCGTAAGGCGTGCAAGAGCAAGAAGAAGTTCGTGAAGAAGTTCGGGGACGACAGCAGTGCGGACTATCCGGTGCTGCTTTCGGAGAATGCGCATATCGGGCAGGAGCTTGGCGTGGTGGATGTGCTGTTAGAAGACGCTGCCGCACCCGGCGCACCGAAGGAGAAAGCCGGGTTTGACAAGGAGAAGGGCATTATCGTGGGAAATATCCGCATGGGGTTCGGACATTACCGCATCTCCATGGCAATCGCATCGGCGGCACATGCCATGGGGTACACACCCTACTGGATGGACCTTAACTCTTACAAACAGACCACCTGCACAAAGGTGATCGGCGCCCAGAATGATCTGTATTCCCTCGGCTCCAGACTGTCCGGCAAGAGCAGACTGTTCAACAAGCTGGTCTGGGAGCCCATGAACTATGAGGGCTTCCGCAAGCTCTCCTACAATGCGTCGGATCAGAAGAACGCGGAGCTTATGGCGCCCGTCTACGGGAACGTGCCGAAGGAGATACCGGTGGTCGCCACCCATGTCTGGCCGGCACAGGCAGCCATCCATGCGGGAATGCGCCATGTGGTGAATGCCATTCCGGACAACTGGCCCATGGCGCTGCATCTGGCGGAGGGAAGCCTTCACACCGTGCAGACCCATTACGCCTATCAGGGCTACCGGATCCTGAACGGCATGCAGGGCAAGGATGTGTTAAAGCCCATGCCGGAGGATGCGCTGGTCTACACGGGACATTATGTGGATCATGAGCTGGTGAGCAACATTGAGGCGGACTGCGAGGCGAGGATCCAAAGAAAGAGGGAAGGGAAGCCCATGCGGTTTCTTCTGACCATCGGCGGCGCGGGCGCCCAGAAGGAAATATTCGCCGCGATCATCCGCTATCTGCTGCCGCTCATCCGGGAAAAGAAAGCCGCATTGTATGTCAATGTGGGGGATTACCGCAATGTGTGGGAGAGCCTGATCAAGGAGATCCCGGGGCTGGCGGAGGAGGCGACGGAGCATTTCAACGACTGGCGGCAGACCAAGGCGTTTGCGGAGGGAGCGCTCACGGGGGAAGTGACCGGCGTACACGGATTCTGGCATGAAAATATATTTGAGGCGGTGTACTGCACCAACCTGCTGATGAGGAGCTGTGATGTGCTGGTGACAAAGCCCAGCGAGCTTTCCTTCTATCCGGTTCCGAAGCTGTTTATCAAACGGGTGGGCGGACATGAGCAGTGGGGTGCGATCCACTCGGCGGAGATCGGCGACGGTACGCTGGAGTGCAGGGACATTCCCCACACGCTTCAGATGATGGAGCTGCTGCAGGGGTCGGAGCATATGCTGGTCGATCTGTGCGAGGCGATAAAGAGAAACAAGCAGGCGGGCATTTATGACGGTGCCTACAAGGTGGTAGAACTGGCTATGAAGCTGAGAGAAGGAGGAGAAGGATGATGGGACTGACATGGAAGGAAAAGGCGGCATACGGACTGGGAGCGGTCGGCAAGGACATGGTTTACATGCTTTCCGCAAGCTATATTTTGTATTATTATCAGGATATTTTGGGGGTGAACGCAATCGCCATGGGTATTATTCTGATGGCGGCGAGAGTGTTTGATGCGTTCAACGACCCGATCATGGGTGTGATTGTGGCAAAGACGAGAACCCGCTTCGGCAAATTCCGCCCGTGGCTGATGATCGGCACGCTGACAAACGCCGTGATTCTCTATCTGATGTTTGCAGCACCCCCTGCACTTGACGGCGCCGGACTGGTGGCGTATGCGGCAGTGACCTATGTACTCTGGGGCGTGACCTACACGATGATGGACATTCCGTTCTGGTCAATGATCCCTGCTTTTACCCAGGGCGGAAAGGAAAGAGAAGGACTGTCTACTCTGGCGCGTTCCTGCGCGGGTGTGGGCTCCGCCATCGTGACCATTATCACGGTAAAGTGCGTGGTCTGGCTGGGACAGGGCAACGAGCTTCTCGGCTTCAAGTGGTTTGCGCTGATCATCGCCGTGCTGTTCGTGGTATTCATCACCATTACCTGTGTGAGCATCAAGGAAAAATCCACCGTGAATGTGGATTCCCCTTCGGTGGGACAGATGTTCAAGGCGCTGATCCAGAACGATCAGGCAATGACGGTGGTGATCACCATCGTGCTGATCAACTGCTCCCTCTATATTACGTCAAACCTGTTGATCTACTTTTTCAAATACGATTTCGGCGGCGAGAAGTGGTATGACAGCTATACCCTTTTCAATACCTTCGGAGGAGCCATCCAGATCCTTTCCATGATGGTATTCTTCCCGCTGATGAGGAAGATGATGAGCGCCCTCAAGGTGTTCTATGTCAGCTTTGTCATGGCAATCGTGGGCTACGGCGCGCTGTTTGTGCTGACCCTCACCAATATGTCCAATATTTATCTGCTGTTCATTCCCGGCTTCTTCATCTTCACGGCATTCGGCATGCTGACCGTGCTGACCACCGTATTTCTGGCAAACACCGTGGATTACGGCGAACTGAAGAACCACCGCAGGGACGAGAGCGTGATCTTCTCCATGCAGACCTTCGTGGTAAAGCTTGCCTCCGGTGTGGCGGCGCTTGCGGCTTCCATCTGTCTTACCGTATGCAACCTGAGCAATGATACCTCCAACACGGCGGCAGCCGTACAGGCGGCGGATTCCTCTCTTCTGGGACTGCGCATGACCATGGCGGGGATCCCCATCATCGGACTTTTGATCGCAGTCTGCATTTTCAGAAGAAAATTCATCCTGACGGAGGAGAAGGTTCAGGAGATCACCGAGCAGATCAAACATACGGCATAACACGGAGGAGCTGCGCTTATGATTCGGAAGGAAAACGGATACTTTATTCTGGACACCGCCCATACAACCTACTGCTTCCGCATTACGGAAAGCGGTCATCCGGAGCACCTGTATTACGGCAGGAAAATCCGGTTATCCGGGGAGAGCGACGGGGCGGTGCTTGCGGAAAAGCATGTTTTTGCCCCCGGAAATGTAAATGTATACAATGCGGAGAACAAACATTTTTCGCTTGAGGATATCCGGCTTGAGATGTCCTCCTACGGAAAGGGGGATATCAGGGAGCCCTTCGTGGAGGCGGTATGCACCGACGGAACCGCCACGCTGGATTTTCTCTACAAGGACGCCGAGATCACAAACGGCAGGCGCAGGCCGGAGGGGCTGCCCGGCTCCTACGGGCCGGAGGAGGAGGTAGAACAGCTTTGTGTCCGTTTTTCCGATGCACAGAGCGGGCTGCTTCTGGAGCTGTATTACTATGTGTACGAGCAATGCGATGTGATCTGCCGCAGTGCCGTGCTCTCCAATGTGGGAGAGGGGGCGGTACAGCTCAAAAGGCTTATGAGCATGCAGCTTGATTTTGATACCCACGATTATGTGTTTTCTACCTTCCATGGGGCGTGGGCGAGGGAAATGAAGCGGTGCGACCTGCCCACAAAGGCGGGAAAGCTGGTGAACGCATCCTATGCGGGGACTTCCTCAAGCAGGGCGAATCCCTTTGTGATGCTGAGCCGTCCCAATACCTCGGAGGAGGCAGGAGACTGCTACGGCTTCCACCTGATTTACAGCGGCAACCACTACGAGGCGGCGGAGGTTGGCAGCTTTGGAAAGCTGCGCCTTGTGACAGGCATCAACCCGCAGTCCTTCTCGTGGCTTCTTGCGCCCGGAGAGCATTTTGAGGCGCCGGAGGCGGTGATGGCATACTCCCCGGAGGGCTTCGGGGGCATGAGCCGCATTCTTCATCACTTTATCAGGGAGCATATTGTGAGGGGCGAGTGGCAGCACAAGCTCCGTCCCGTGCTTTTGAACAGCTGGGAGGCTTCCTATTTTGACATCAGTGAGAGAAAGCTTTTGAAGCTGGCGAAAGCGGGAAAGGATGTGGGCATTGAGCTTTTTGTCATGGACGACGGATGGTTCGGAAAGCGGAAGGACGACACCACTTCCCTGGGAGACTGGGAACCCGACACGGAGAAGCTGCCGGGCGGCCTCAAAGGGATCGCGGCTAAGGTAAGGGAGCTTGGCATGGAGTTCGGCATCTGGGTGGAGCCCGAGATGGTGAGCGTGGAGAGCAGCCTTTACAGGGAGCATCCCGAGTGGGTGATGCAGATTCCGGGAAAGGCGCACTCGGAGGGCAGAAACCAGAGGATATTGGATCTGGGCAGAGCCGAGGTGCAGGACTATATCATAGAAAGCATGAGCAGGGTGTTCTCCTCTGCGGAAATCTCCTATGTAAAGTGGGATATGAACAGAACCTTTACGGATTATTACGCCACATCCCTGCCCCCGGAACGGCAGGGGGAGGCGGCGCACCGCTATGTGCTGGGACTGTACCGCTGCATGAAAGAGCTGACAACGCGCTTTCCCCATATTCTGTTTGAGGGCTGCGCGGCGGGCGGCAACCGCTTTGATCTGGGAATCCTTTGCTATTTCCCCCAGATCTGGGCGAGCGACGATACGGATGCCCTGTGCCGTGCGGAGATCCAGAACAATTACAGCTACGGCTATCCCCTGTCCGTTATGAGCGCCCATGTATCTTCCTGCCCCAATCACCAGACGCTCCGGGTGACGCCTCTTGAGACGAGATTTCAGGTGGCGGCGTTCGGGCTGACCGGGTATGAGTGTAATCTCTGCGATATGGGAAAGGAAGAGCTGGACGCCGTGCGGGAGCAGATCGCACTCTACAAGAAATGGCGCCCGGTGCTGCAGCAGGGTGTATTTTACCGGGGGAGGAGCTTTGCGGATCCCTCCGACGGAAGCGTGCTGGAGGATGAGCCGGGCAACCGGATGGAGTGGACCTGTGTCTCCGACGACGGCAGACGCGCGGTGGGACTTCTTATGCAGAAGCTTGTGGTGCCCAACACGCAGTTTCAGGATTACCGCCCTAAGGGGCTTTTGCCGGATGTGCGGTATCATTTCTACAACAGGAGCCTGAAATACAATATCAAGGATTTCGGAGATCTGGTGAATACGGTGGCACCCATCCACATCAGGCAGGATTCCCTGACGCACAATGTGCTGGCGCGGTTTGTCAAGATGGACGGCGAGACGGAGGAATACACTGCCTACGGGGACACCCTGATGTACGGCGGCGTACATTTGAAGCCTGCCTTCGGCGGCACCGGCTACAGCGGCGAGGTGCGCTTCTATCAGGATTTTGCGTCCAGAATGTATTTCATGGAGGAAGAATAGGAGATTTCCGGCAACTCATGTGCGCATAGAGGCAACTTACGTTGCGGTGTATTGCGGTAAAGAAACAACTCTGCTACCTTTGTCTTGTGATCGGAAAAGGCAAAGGAGGAGAACATGATACATTGCAGCGGTGTTTGTAAAAGCTATGACCACAGGGCTGTGCTGGACGGGATTACTTTTGATATCCGGGAGGGGAAGATATTCGGGCTTCTGGGGCCGTCCGGCGCCGGCAAAACCACACTGATTAAAATTCTGACGGGACAGCTTTCGTACGACGGTGGCGAGGCAAGGGTGCTTGGCAGGGAGACCGGCAGACTGACCGGAGAGGATAAAAAGAAAATCGGCATTATGATGGATCAGTTTGGTGTGTACGACAGACTGTCCTGTACCGATAACCTGAAAATATATGCGGACATATACGGGATACGGCACGGCAAAATCCGGGAGATTCTGGAGGATGTGGGATTGAAGGATGCCGCAGGAAAGCCCGCGTCTGCGTTGTCGAAGGGAATGGGGGCAAGGCTGAGGCTCGCAAGAGTTCTTATGCACAGCCCCCGCATTATTTTCCTTGATGAGCCCACAAGCGGTCTGGATCCCAAATCCATGCGGGCGATACACAGCCTGATTCTGGAAAAGAAAAAGGAGGGGTGTACGATTTTCCTCACCACGCACAACATGGATGAGGCTGCCGCACTCTGCGACACGGTTGCGCTCTTAAACGAGGGAAAAATTGTGGAGATGGGGGAGCCGAGGGAAATCTGCCGCAAATATAACCATAAGAAAAAGATTACCATGCATTTGTTCTCCGGCGAAGATGTGGAAGTATTGCATGAAAAGGGATCTGCTCAAAGGATCTGTGAGCTGCTTCGGGCGGAGAAGGTGGAAACCATCCATTCGTCAGAGCCGGATCTTGAGACGGTATTTCTGGAAATCACGGGAAGAAAGCTGGAGGAAGAATAGATGCGCAACAGTATTATCATTATAAAAAAGCAGTTGAAGGATACCTTCAAAAATAAAACAATCCTGATACAATTCCTTCTGTTTCCGATCATGACGCTGGTGATGGAAAATGCAATCAACATGGAAGGAATGCCGGATCTGTTCTTTACAAAATTGTTTTCCGTTATGTATATCGGGATGGCGCCGCTTACATCGGTTGCCGCAATTATCTCCGAGGAAAAAGAGAAAAATACACTCAGGGTTCTGATGATGGCAAACGTAAAGCCGTGGCAGTATCTGACGGGGGTCGGTATCTATGTGTGGAGCCTGTGCATGCTGGGAGCCTGCGTCATGTCAGCGCAACTTGAGGGAAAGGATATCATACCCTACCTGTGCCTTATGGGAACCGGGTTTGCCATTTCCATTGTCGGAGGGGCCTGTATCGGTGTCCTTGCAAAGAACCAGATGGGAGCAACCTCTCTGGTTATGCCTGTGATGATGGTACTTGCCTTTGCGCCGATGCTTGCAACGTTCAACGCCTCCATAGCGAAGTTTGCCGGGATATTTTACACACAGCAGATCAAACTGTGTCTGGACACCCTGTCGCCCGGAAGCATTGCGCAGAAATCTTTTTTTATCATCATGGCAAACGTTGTGGTATTGCTTGTTTTATTTGAGGTGGCATATAGAAGAAAAGGGTTGGAATAGATGAAGATGAAGATAGAGATAGACATCAACGAGGCATATCCGGAGTTAGCCGTTCGGATCAATGCACCTGTCATGACACAGGATGTGGAAAAATTGATTTCCCTGATGCGGATGCTCAACATGCAGCTTGCGGTTAAAAAGGACGGGGAGACCTATCTTTTGGACACGGACAGGATATTGTATATAGAAGCGGTGGAGAGAAACACATTTGTCTATACGGCAGAAGCATCCTACGAATCGGATTTGAAGCTGTATGAGATCGAACAGCAGCTGTTAGCGCAGAATTTTATCCGTGTCAGCAAGCAAAGCATTGTGAATATGAGGAAAATCAAAAGCCTGAGGGCGGACATAAACAGAAAGATACGTGTGACGCTTGTAAACGGCGAGCAGCTTATCGTATCCCGCACGTATGCGGATGAATTTAAGAGAAGTCTGGGAGTGAAAGCTTGAAAAAGATATGCGCAGAAATGGAGAAAATAATGGAAGAAAATAAAACGATATTCAACTACATCACACAATTGTTTGCAACGTACGGAATCATGGTGGCAATCTTTATGGTATTCGGCGTGACGATCGGAAATTTGGCGAACGGACATTCCTCGCTGTTTGCATTGGGAACGTTGGGCTTCTCTACGGAAACGTTGTTTCAACTGCTTTTGCTTGCCACCATTATTACGCTTGCACAGATAACTTTCTTGACGGACAGATGGATCAAAAACATGGGCTTGATCCTCAGAAACATCTGTTTCTTCGGCTGTATTGTGATTGTGATGGCTGTGTTTGCAACCGTGTTTGTATGGTTCCCGATTAAGGAAGTGAAAGCGTGGATCGGATTCGGCGTTTCCTTTTTTGTCTGCACGGCAGTGAGCATTGTTATCAGCAAACTGGAGGAAAAGGCAGAGAATAAGAAAATGCAGCAGGCACTGCACAGGTTGCAGGAGAAATGAGGGGAGTTGATAGTATGGCTAACACTACTAATTCAAGCGTTCGTGTGGAACAGCTGAACGAGGAGACGATTGCGGCAATGTGGGAAGCAAAGCGCCTTTCCCGTGATCCGTCCGTAAAACGCTATTCCAATATTGAAGATGCGTTGAGAGAGTTAAAAGAATGAGCAAACATTACGATATCATCTGGACAAATCAGTTCAAGAAAGACTATAAGATTTGGCAGCAAATTTAAAAGAAATTGTCAGTATAGCAGAAGGAAATCTCTATACTGATAATTTTTTTGCAGTTTTGGCTGTTGGATGCGGCGGAAAAACGTGGAGATGTATCATCCGAAAACAGCGAGGAATATTTGACAAAGCCCCTGCGGGAAAGTAAACTGGTAATGGGTTTTGAAATAGCATAAACCGGACGGAGGGAAGAAGGATTATGGCGGAAGTGATATGGACGAAGGAATATAAGGTAGAGCGGTTCCGGGAGATGAACAAGACGGCAAAAAAGGGACAGATTGTCTTTGCGGGCTCCTCCCTGATGGAGATGTTTCCTATTGAGAAATTCGTGGAGGAGGACGGGCTTCCGGTGACGGTGTATAACCGTGGAATCGGCGGATTTGTGACGGAGGAGCTGATCGCAAATATAGATGTGTGTATTCTGGATCTGGAGCCGTCGGTGCTGTTTCTAAATATCGGGACAAATGATCTGAGCAATGCGGAAATTCCCATTGCGGATGTGATGAAAAATTATGGGAAGATACTGGATGAGGTGAAGCGCTGTGTGCCGGAGGTGACGCTGTATCTGATGGCGTATTATCCGGTCAACTATGACGCTGCCGCAGAGAACATGAAGGCCTGTCTTAGGATCAGAACCAACGAAAAGATCAGGGAAGCGAACAAAGGCGTGGAGTTATTGGCGAAGCAGTACGGAGCGCATTACATTGATGTAAACGAGCCGCTTATGGATGAGAAGGGACGGCTCAGGGCGGAGTACACCATCGAGGGCATGCATATCAAGGAAGAGGGCTACCGGGCAATTTACCCGCTGGTGAAGCCCTACCTGACGATGGGCGGAGAGGAGAAGTAGTGGCATATTTAGATATTCAGTTTTATTCAAACAGTCTGTGCCGTGGGGTGCAGTTTAAAATGATCATCCCCAACGATTTTAACGAACACTGGGAACCTGAGCAGAGACGTAAGGGACAGCAGATGAAGGTGCTTTTCCTGCTGCACGGTTATACCGGAAGTGCGGGAAACTGGGTGCCGGAGTATCTGGCAAGTCTTTATAATTTTGCTATTGTGATGCCGAACGGCGAGAACGGATTCTGGGTGGACGGTATTTCGACCGGGCATAAGTACGGATCCTTTGTGGGAGTTGAACTTGTAGATTATATACGCAAGACCTTTGGGCTCGCCATGAAGGCGGAAGACACCTATATCATGGGCATGTCCATGGGCGGCTATGGTGCGCTGCGTGCGGCGCTGGCTTACCCGGAACGGTTCGGAAAGGCAGCAGCGCTGTCTTCGGCACTTGTGATCCATGAAAAGGCTCACATGAAGCCAGGGGATCCCGACACGCATGCAAACTATGAATATTATAGGGAGTGCTTCGGGGATCTTGAGGTGATTGAACAGAGCAGGAACAACCCGGAAGTGCTGGTGGATGAAATTTTGGAGAAAAAAGGAAGGTTTCCCGAGATTTTCATGGCATGCGGAACGGAAGATTTCCTCTTGGAAAGAAATCGACGTTTCCATGAGTTTTTACTTTCCAAAGGCGTGCAGCATTGCTATCTGGAATCGACAGGTGGGCACGATATGCAGTTCTGGGATGAGTATGCGAAGAAGTTCGTGGAAATGATGTTTGAAGAATAAAAAACGGGAGGAAACAGGGACATGAAATTGATCTCATGGAATGTGAACGGGCTGCGTGCCTGCATGGAGAAGGGCTTCATGGATTTTTTTGATCAGGTGGACGCGGATGTGTTCTGCATTCAGGAGTCCAAGCTTCAGGCGGGGCAGATCGAGCTCGACCTGCCGGGCTATCACCAGTACTGGAATTATGCGGAGAAAAAAGGCTACTCGGGCACGGCGCTGTTCTGCAAGGAGGAGCCGCTGGGCGTGACCTACGGAATCGGCGTGGAGGAGCACGACAAGGAGGGGCGCGTGATCACGGCGGAGTTTGCGGACTTCTACGTGGTGACGGTCTATACGCCAAACTCCAAGAGGGAGCTTGAAAGACTTTCCTACCGGATGGAGTGGGAGGCGGCATTTCTTTCCTACCTGAAAGGGCTGGAGCAGAAGAAGCCGGTGATCTTCTGCGGGGATCTGAATGTGGCGCACAGGGAGATCGACCTGAAAAACCCCAAGTCCAACCACCACAACGCAGGATTTACCGACGAGGAAAGAGCCTGCTTTGACACCCTTTTGGAGAACGGCTTTGTGGACACATTCCGCTACTTTTACCCTGACCGGGAGGGCATCTATTCCTGGTGGTCCTACATGTTCAAGGCAAGGGAGAAGAACGCAGGGTGGCGCATCGACTATTTTGTAGTGTCGGAATCCTTGAAGGACAGGCTTTCGGGCGCGGCGATCCACACAGAGGTGATGGGTTCAGACCATTGCCCGGTGGAGCTTACCATACAGGCGTGACGGGGAGAGAACATGATCAGACAGGCAACGACGGAAGATTTGGAACAAATCATGCAGATCTATGCATATGCGAGATCGTTTATGGCGGCAAACGGAAACCCCACGCAATGGGGGGACAGCTATCCGCCGAGGCAGATGATAGAGGATGATATCAAAAAGGGAGAATTGTATGTTCTGGCGGAGAGCGACCGCGTGCAGGCGGTGTTTTTGTTCTTTGTGGGGACGGATGAGACTTACCTGAAAATAGAGAACGGAAGCTGGCTGTCCGACGCGCCCTACGGGGTGATCCACCGGGTTGCCGCGGGGGCCGGAGTACACGGTGTGGCGGGAAAGGTGGTCGCTTACTGTTTTGAACGGATTCCGCACCTTAGAATGGACACCCACGCGGACAACAAGGTCATGCAGCACCAGCTTGAGAAAAACGGTTTTGAAAAATGCGGCATTATTTATGTGAGGGACGGATCCCCCAGAATTGCATACGAAAAGAGATAACAAAGAGCGGGAAAGAGACGGCAATATGGAAATCACGGCACAGGAATTACTGAAATTAAATAAGGACAGCTACAAACTGATCGACATCCGCAATGAGGAGGAAGCAGCCTACGGAGAAATAGCGGGAGCGCTGCGGATCCCGGCGGAGGAGATCATGCAGGCGGTATCCGCCCTTGACTGCACAAAGAAGCTGGTGATCTGCTGCGCCAGAGGGCAGATCAGCATGGATGTGGCGGAAGCGCTGCGGGAGAAGGGCATTGATGCGGTGAGCCTCACCGGCGGCTACGGCGCGTGGCTGGTGGCGCAGATGAAGGCAGAGATGGGTGCGGCAGAGTCGGGCGAGGATTTTGCACGACAGGCGGAGGAGAGTATCCGAAAAAAATTCCGCCGCACGATCTGGTGTAAATTTACCAAGGCGATCAATGAGTACGAGCTTGTGAAGGAGGGAGACCGGATTGCGGTCTGCATCTCCGGCGGCAAGGATTCCATGCTGATGGCAAAGCTGTTTCAGGAGCTCAAGGTGCATAACAAATTCCCGTTTGAAGTGAAGTTTCTGGTGATGGATCCGGGGTACAGCCCACAGAACAGGGAGATCATCGAGGAGAATGCGAAAAGACTGGGGATTCCCATCACCGTATTTGAGTCGGATATCTTTGATTCCGTGTACCATGTGGACAAATCGCCCTGCTACCTTTGCGCCAGAATGCGCAGAGGGCATCTGTATTCCTACGCAAGGGAACTGGGCTGCAACAAGATTGCGCTGGGACACCACTATGATGATGTGATCGAGACCATTCTGATGGGAATGCTCTACGGCGCGCAGGTGCAGACCATGATGCCGAAGCTTCACAGCACCAACTTTGCGGGGATGGAGCTGATCCGCCCCCTCTACCTGATCCGCGAGGATGACATCAAGGCGTGGAGGGACTACAACGGTCTGCACTTTATCCAGTGCGCGTGCAAGTTTACGGACACCTGCACCACCTGCAACAATGAGGAGAACCGCTCAAAGAGAGTGGAGATCAAGGAGCTGATCAGGGAGCTGAAAAAGAAGAACCCGTTTGTGGAGGGCAATATTTTCAAGAGCGTGGAAAATGTGAATCTGGATACGGTGGTGGCCTACAAGACAAAGGGGCAGAAGCATCATTTTCTGGATCATTACGACGAAGGTGGGAGGTCTGCTTCGGAATGAGTCTTCGTTTTGTGTTTGGCGGATCGGGAGCCGGAAAGAGCACCCGCATCTACGGTGAAATTTTAAAGCGTGCGGAGCAGGAGCCGGGACGGAATTTTCTGATTATCGTTCCGGATCAGTTTACCATGCAGACCCAGAAGGAGCTGGTGACGCATCCGCTCAACAGCCGCAAGGGGATTCTGAATGTGGATGTGCTCAGCTTCGGGCGGCTGTCCCACAGAATTTTCGAGGAGGTGGGCAGAGCGGAGCTTCCCGTGCTGGACGATACGGGAAAGAGTCTGGTGCTGCGGAAGGTGGCGGCAGGGCTGAAGGAGGAGCTGCCCTATCTGGGAAATCACCTGAACAAGCAGGGTTACATCCATGAGATCAAGAGCGCCATCTCAGAATTTATGCAGTACGGGATCAGCGTGAAGGATGTGGGAACGCTGATGGAGTATGCGAAAAAGAAGGGAGCCCTGTACCATAAGCTGCGGGATCTGCAGGTTTTGTACGAGGGCTTTTGCAGCTATATCAGGGAAAAATATGTGACCACGGAGGAGACGCTGGATCAGCTTGCGGATGCGCTTGCAAAATCGGCGCTTGTACGGGACAGCGTGGTGGTATTTGACGGCTTCACGGGCTTTACGCCCATTCAGAACCGGGTGATCGCCCGCCTGATGACGCTGGCCTCCGAGGTGATCCTTACGGTCACGCTGGATCTGAGGGAGGATCCCTTTGTGGTGGACGGGGAGCAGAAGCTGTTTCACCTGAGCAAGAAAACCGTGGCGTCCCTCTGCAAGCTGGCGGAGGAAGCCGGTGTGGAGCGGGGAGAGGATCTGTATGTGGACTACGGCGGCGCGCACCGCTTTTCCAGACAGCCGGTGATCGCCCATCTGGAGCGCACCCTGTTCCGCTATCCGGCGGTGGCTTACAAGGGAGAGATGCAGGGGAATATACGGCTTGCAGCAGTTTCCACCGTCAACGAAGAGGTGCGGCAGGCGGGAATTGCCATCCGCAGACTGATCTGCGAGGAGCAGTACGAATATCGGGATATTGCCGTGATTGCGGGAGATCTGGAGATGTATGCCCAGCCGGTGCAGACCCAGTTTGCCCATCTGGGGATTCCCTGCTTTGTGGACAGAACCAGAGGACTTGTACTGAATCCCCTGATCGAATATATCAAGAGCGCCTATGAGGTCATTTTGCAGGACTTCTCTTATGAGAGCGTGTTCCGCTATCTGCGGAGCGGGCTGTCGGATCTTGCGCCCGAGCAGGTGGATGAACTGGAGAATTACTGTATCCGGACAGGGATCCGGGGCAGGAGGCAATGGCTGGGACAGTTTACCAGACATGGCGCAAAGAACCGGGATAACACGGAAAGACTTCTCTTGCTGGAGCAGATGCGACAGCGCTTTGCGGAGGAGCTGGAGCCCCTTTTAGGGGAGGAAAAGACGGCGGCTTCCTGTGTGGAGGCGCTGTACCGTTTTTTGACAAAAAACCGGGCGGCGGAGAAGATGGCTGCCTACGAAGCGCAGTTTGAACAGCAGCAGGATCAGGTGCGCGTGAAGGAATACGCCCAGGTATACCGCCTTGTGATGGAGCTGCTGGAGCAGGTCATGGGGCTGCTTGGGCAGGAGAGCATGTCTGTCAGAGAGTTTCGGGATATTCTGGACGCGGGCTTTGCGGAGATCGAGGTCGGCGCGATTCCGCAGAATGTGGACAGAGTGCTGGTGGGCGACATGGAGCGAACCCGCCTGAAAGAGGTGAAGGTGCTGTTCTTTCTCGGGGTCAATGACGGCAACATTCCCCGCAGCAACGGAAAGGGCGGCATCATTTCCGATATCGACAGGGAGTATCTGCGAACCTCCGAGCTGGAGCTTGCGCCGTCGCCCAGACAGCAGATGTATATTCAGAGATTGTACCTGTATCTGAATCTGACCAAGCCCTCGGAGCGGCTTTATCTGTCCTACGCCAAGATGAACGGGGAGGGCGCAGCCATGCGGCCGGCTTATCTTGTGGGCATTTTGCAGCAGCTTTTCCCCGGTCTTTCCACGGAATACCCGGAGAATGAACCCCTGCTTTCCCAGATCTGTACGCCCAAGGAGGGCTTGCCTTATCTGGCGGCGGGGCTGCGGGAGTATGCGGGCGGTGCGGCGGAGGAGCAGCCTCTTATGACCCTGTACGGGGCGTATGCCGGGCAGCCGGAATACGGCGCTCTTTTGGAGAGGCTTACAGATGCGGCGTTTTTCCGTTACGAGGAGGGCAGGCTTTCCAGAGAGGTGGCGCGGGCGCTCTACGGACAACTTCTTTACGGCAGCGTCAGCAGACTGGAGACCTATGCGGCGTGTGCGTACCGTCATTTTCTGCAATACGGCATGCAGCTTAAGGAGCGGGAGGAGTTTGAATTTGAGAGCGTGGACATGGGAAATGTGTTCCATGGGGTGCTTGAGACTTTTTCCCATAAGCTGGAGGAGAGCGACTATACATGGTTTGATTTCCCGGAAAGCTTTGCGCGGGAGACGGTGAAGGAGGCGCTTTCCCTCTATGCGGCGGAATACAAGGAGACGGTGCTGTATGCGAGCGCGCGCAACGAGTACGTCATAAAGCGCATGAACCGCATTCTGGACAGGACAGTGCTGACATTGCAGTACCAGCTCCGCAAGGGCAGCTTCCGGCCGGAAAATTATGAGTTTTCCTTTGAGAAGGTGTCGGAGCTTGCGCATGTGAGCGTGGCGTTGTCGCAGGAGGAGCGGATGAAGCTGGTGGGCAGGATCGACCGCATCGATACCTGTCAGGAGCAGGACAAACTTTATGTGAAGATCGTGGACTACAAATCCGGCAGCCGCAATTTTGATCTGGCGGCGCTGTACTACGGATTGCAGCTTCAGCTTGTGGTGTATATGAATGCCGCCATGGAGCGGGAGAAAAAGCTGCACCCGGACATGGAGGTGATACCTGCCGCCATGCTGTACTATCATGTGGCGGATCCTGCGGTGGAGACGCAGGAGGAACTGACCCCGGAGGAAATAGACGAAAAGCTGCGGGAGACGCTGCGGGCAAACGGCGTGGTGAGCAGCGAGGAGGAGATCGTGAAACGTCTGGACGGGGAAGCGGAGACCAAGTCGGATGTGATACCCATTGAGTATAAGAAGGACGGAACACTCTCGTCCCGCTCCTCGGTCATGAGCAGGGAGGAGCTTGCGGATATCTCCGCGTATGTGAACAAGAAGGTGCGCGACTTTGGCAGGGAGATCCTGGACGGCAGGATGGAGACCGCACCCTATGAGCGGGGAAACGAGAATGCCTGCACCTACTGCTCGTTTGCGGGCGTCTGCGGCTTTGAGGCGGGTACGCCGGGCTATCATTACCGCAGACTGAAGACGATGGAAAATGAGGAGATCATGGAGACGATCAGAAAGGAGCTGCAGTAGTCCTATGGCAGTGGAATTTACACCCGAACAGAGACAGGCAATCGAACTGCATGACAGGAATATACTGGTATCAGCGGCAGCGGGATCGGGAAAGACAGCCGTGCTGTCGGAGCGCATTGTGCAGATGGTGTGCCGGGAGCAGGATCCTGTGGACATAGACCGTCTGCTGGTGGTGACGTTTACCAACGCGGCGGCTGCGGAGATGCGGGAGCGTATCAATCAGGCGATTTTAAACCGGCTGAACGAGGACGGGGAAAACGAACATCTCCAGAGACAGGCGGCACTGATGCACAACGCCCAGATCACGACCATCGACAGCTTCTGTCTGTTTGTGCTGCGGAACAATTTTCAGGACATCGGACTGGATCCTGCATTCCGCGTGGCGGATGAGGGAGAGCTGGAGCTGATCAGGCAGGATGTACTGGCACAGCTTTTGGAGGAGCGCTTTGCGGAGGGGCGGGAGGCGTTTTACCGCTGTGTGGAGCATTTCTGTCCGGGAGGCAGGGAGAGCGTGCTGGAGGAGCACATTTTCAGTCTGTACCGGTATGCGCTGAGCTTTCCGTTTCCCGAGGAGTGGCTTAAGGCGCGCAAGCGGGATTACCGCGTGGACACGGTGGAGGAGATGGAGCGGTCGGACTGGGGACGCTGCCTTTCCGCCCATCTGCAAAAGACGGTGCTCTCCTACGCACAGGAGCTGCGGCGGGCGCGGGAGATCTGCGAGCAACCCGACGGCCCTTATATGTTTGGGGAAATGCTTGAGGCGGAGGAGGAGCAGATCTTGCAGCTTTCCCGCCAGACATCATGGGAGACTTTCTCTGCAAAGCTCTCCGGCATAAGCTTCGGGAGACTTTCCACGAAGAAGGATGAGACGGTTTCGCCCCGGAAGCGGGAGCAGGTGAAAAAGCTGCGGGACGGCGTAAAGGACGGCGTAAAGAAGCTGGAGGCAGATTTCTTCCGTTTTCCCATGGAGGCTGTTCTGCGCCAGTCCGCCGAATGTGCGGAGGCGGTGGAAGAGCTGGTGGAGCTGTGTCTGGAATTTAAACGCCGTCTGGATGAGAAGAAGAGGGATAAAAAGCTGCTAGATTTTTCCGATATGGAGCATTTTGCCCTTGAGATCCTGATCGAGAAGGACGGAGACGGAAACGTGGTGCCCACAAGGACTGCGCAGGAATACCGGGAGTATTTCAAGGAAGTGCTGATCGACGAGTATCAGGACAGCAATCTGGTACAGGAATATCTGTTGAAGGCGGTGTCCGGGGAGGCAATCGGAGACTACAACCGTTTTATGGTGGGCGATGTGAAGCAGAGCATTTACAAGTTCCGCCTGGCACGACCGGAGCTGTTTTTAGAGAAATACCATACATATGAGCCGGAGGGGGAAAGCACCTGCCGGATCGATCTGCATAAAAACTTCCGCAGCCGCAGGGAAGTCATTGACACGGTGAATACCGTTTTTGCAAAGATCATGACAAAGGAGCTGGGCGGGATCGTGTATGACGACCGCGCGGCGCTCTATCCGGGGGCGGTATACCCCGAGCAGGAGGGCTGCGGGAGCGAGCTGATCCTGTTTGAGAAGCCGGAGAAGGGGGAGGAGCTGACCGCAAGGCAGGCGGAGGCGCTTGGAATTGCGGATCGGATCAAGGAACTCCGACGGAGCTTTCAGGTGACGGATAAGGAGAGCGGCACCCTGCGGCCGGTGATGTACCGGGACATTGTGATTCTGCTCCGGACGACCAGCGGCTGGGATGAGGAGTTCCGGGATGTGCTGGCAAGGGAAGGAATCCCCGCCCATGTGACGGGAAAGACCGGTTATTTTGCATCAAAGGAAATCCGGGACGTGCTGCAGTTTCTGCGGGTGCTTGACAATCCCAGACAGGATATTCCGCTGTTTGGCGTGCTCCGCTCCGTGTTCGGCGGTTTCAGTGACGAGGAGGCTGCCGCGCTGCGCAGCAGCGGTGAGGACAGAAGCGTCAGCCTGTACGACTGCATCTGTGAGAGCGCGGACGAAAAATGCAGGCATTTTCTGGAACAGCTTGCAAAGTACAGGAAATACACGGCGTACATGTCCATTCTGGAGCTGCTCCGCACCATTTTTGACGAGTATGATTATCTGCCCTATGTGGCGGCGCTTCCCGCCGGGGGAAAGCGTCTCGCCAATGTGGAGATGCTTCTGACCAAGGCAGCCGCGTTTGAGAAGAACAGCTATTACGGGCTCTATCATTTTATCCGTTATGTGGAGCAGCTTGAGAAGTACAACGTGGATTTCGGGGAGGCGGGCACGCTGGACGAAAACGCGGATGTGGTGCGGATCATGAGCATCCACAAGAGCAAGGGACTGGAGTTTCCGGTTGCTATTGTGGCGGGGCTGTCCAAGCGTTTCAATATGCAGGACGCCGCCCAGTCCATGATCGTGGATATGGATCTGGGAATCGGTGTGGATTATGTAAACATTGAAGAGCGTACCAGAAACCGCACGCTGAGAGAAAAGGTTCTGGCTGCCAAGATGAAGGCGGATAATCTGGCGGAGGAGCTGCGGGTTTTGTATGTGGCAATGACCCGTGCCAAGGAGAAGCTGATTATGACGGGGACGGTAAATCAGCTTGACAAGGCGCTTGCCGCCGCAGGGGAGGGAGACATGACCTATACCCGTCTGTGCGGGGCGACCGGATTTCTGGACTATCTGTTGCCCACCTTCCCCAACGTGACGGGCAAGACGGTGGATGAGCTGGAGCTTGCCGCCATCCGGGAGGAGCTGTCAGGCGAGGGCAGGCGTTTTGCACTGGAAAACAGTCTGTTATGCGACGGGGAGGCGCTTGCGGCGCTCTCGGAACGGTTTTCCTATGTGTATCCCCACAAGGATCTGGAGAAACTTTACACGAAGACCACGGTTTCGGAATTGAAGATGGCGGCGCTGCAGGGCGCGGGAGAGGAACCGGCGAAGGAGCTGTTTGCCCAAAAGGAGGTCAGTCCTTACATTCCCGACTTTATGCGCGGGAAGGAGGAAGTGACCGGAACCGTGCGCGGAAGCGCCATGCACAGGGTTATGGAGCTGCTAGATTTTACAAGGGAATACCCGGACGGCGATGCGCTTGGGGAAGTGCTTACCGCCTTCCGCGCGCAAGGCAGGCTGACGGAGGAGTATGCAAGGGCAGTGCGGCCTGAGAAAATCCTGCATTTTTTACATTCGCCTCTGGCAAAACGGATGCAGGATGCAGCAAGGCAGGGATTGTTATACAGGGAGCAGCCGTTTGTGTACGGCATCGGGGCGTCGCGGCTGTCCGCCGGAGAGAATCATTTTCCCGAGGAGGAGACGGTTCTGATTCAGGGAATTGTGGACGCCTTCTTTGAGGAGGACGGCGGTCTGATCCTGCTCGACTATAAGACGGATGTGATCCATACGCCCGCGGAGCTGGCGGACAGGTACAAGGTTCAGCTTGACTACTACGAGGAAGCATTAAAAAACCTGACCGGAAAACCGGTCAGGGAAAAGATTCTGTATTCTTTTTATCTGGGTGAGACAATTCTTGTGCCTTAGTCTGCGGAAAGCTGCTTAAGGCGCAGGAACAGCTTGCTCACTGCGGGAATTTTCAGGATGATTACGGTCAGGATTCCCTCCGCCAATATGTAGCTGTAATTGTAGACGAGGGGATAGAGGAACGCGATGCTTTTAGGAAAGCTCTCCGGCATGTAATCCATCCAGTAAAGGTAGCCGCCGATGGTGTGGAACAGCCCGCGGGCGAGAATGGCGGCCAGATATGCGGGCAGGAAACGGTTCACGCTGCCGGTATCCTTCGCGGAGTCCTTGTAGAAAAAGCCCGTGATTCCCAGAGCGGTGAAGGCGAAAAAGTAATCGCAGCAGACCTGGAGCGGGGAGAGCATATAGGCGCCTCCGCTCTGGAAGAACTGCAATATGCCGTAGGCGAAGGCGGACAAAATTCCCGCCTTGATACCGTAAAAATAGCCGATCATGCAGATACACAGCATGGAAAAGGCAGTCAGGGAACCGCCGTTTGGCAGCTCTAACTTCACATAGGAGAGCAGGAAACCGAGGGCGATGAGAATGCCGCATACAGTCAGTCTCCTGGTGCTGAAACGGGTGTGCTTCTGCCTGCGGTCAACGATCACGGCAGAGAGGACAAGTGCCAGAAGCAGGGCGGCGATCAGAATATAATAGCCCGCCTGCCCGAGTGAGTAGTAGCCTTCTTCGGCTTTGATAAAATTTTGCATAAAAAAACCTCCTTGATTGAGTACAAAGAGGGACACAAAGAAACCGTCGAAACGGTTCGTTGCTTCCCTACGCCGGTATTATCCGGTTCAGGTAGTGAGGGTTAGAATCCGAGGATTCAATCTCAGCATTGTGCTCCCCTAGCAATAATTGATTCGTTCTCACTATACGAAGTTCTGTTTTGTTTGTCAAGGGGAAAAAAGGGTGCTATACTGAAAATCTGTAACAGTTCTGATGCGCCGTCCGCAAGGCGGCGTAACGGATGCCAAAAAGATGGGAGAACAGAATGGTGGAGAATTATATTTTTGACCTGTACGGAACATTGATCGATATCGAGACGGATGAGGAATCCCTTCCGCTGTGGGAAAAACTCGCCGATTTTTACGGCGGAGCGGGAGCGTTCTACGAGCCGGAGGAATTGAAAAAGAGATACCGTGCGCTGGTGACAGAGCAGGAAGAAGCGCTTGCCCAAAAATCCGGAGTACCGCGGGAGGTTGTGGAGATCCGGCTGGAGGAGGTGTTCGCCGCGCTGTTTGAGGAGAAGGGCGCGAGGAACTACGAGGCGCTTCTTGCGCAGGTCGGCCCCTTTTTCAGGGAGGCGTCCACGCATTATATCAGGCTTTTTCCGGGCACAGATGAGCTGCTGAGACGACTCCATGAGGCGGGAAAGGGCGTGTTTCTTCTGTCAAACGCGCAGCGCATTTTCACGGAATCCGAAATGCGAAAGCTGGGGATAGCGGACAGCTTTGACGGGATTCTTTTGTCCTCCGATGCGGGAGTCAAAAAACCTTCCTCCTTGTTTTTTTCAAGGCTGATGGAAAAATATGACATAGAAAAAGACACATGTGTCATGGTGGGAAATGACTGTAATGCCGACATTGGCGGTGCACATGTTTTCGGCATTCCCAGCATCTATATTCATACGAATCAATCCACGCCGCTGACACAGCCGTTACCTGAGGACTGCACCCAGGTGGAGTGTATCGGGGATGTGTTTCCGTAAAAAATCGCACCGTCCACCCTCTCGGATGTCCGGTGCGATCATTCTATGAATCCGTATGATTAGCAGCCGATGCGGAATACACGGCAAAGATTCTTGAAAAGATCTGCACAATTAAAATTGAAACACATAAGTCTATCCTCCTTTTTGTTTTTTGAGTCAGCTAACTTACAAATGAATTGTAACAATTTTGTAACAATTTCGCAATAGGAAAGGACTGGAAAATGAACGACTATATTTTGTTTGATCTGGACGGCACTCTGACCGACCCCAAGGAGGGGATCACAAAGTCCGTTCAGTATGCGCTTTCGGCTTTCGGCATCGAAGTGACAAATCTGGATGAGCTGGAGCCTTTTATCGGCCCGCCCTTAAAGGACAGCTTCATGGAGTTTTACGGAATGGACGAGCCCACTGCCCTGCGCGCCATCGAGAAATACCGGGAGCGGTTTCAGGATAAGGGACTCTTTGAAAACCGGATCTACGACGGCGTGCCGGAGCTTCTGCGCAAACTGAAGGGAAATCATAAGAAGGTCGCCATTGCCTCCAGCAAGCCCACGGTTTTTGTGGAGCGGATTTTGGAGCACTTTGACATCCGCAGATATTTTGATGTGGTGGTGGGCAGCGAGCTTGACGGTACCCGGACGGAGAAGTCCGAGGTGGTGGCGGAGGCGCTGCGGCAGCTCTACGGGGAGGAAAGCAGCCCGGAGGACATTGCACAGAAGAAGCGCAACACCGTCATGGTGGGAGACCGCAAATTTGATGTGGCGGGAGCAAAGGCGGAGGGAGTTGTCAGCGTGGCGGTTGCCTACGGCTACGGCCCCATGGATGAGTTGAAGATTGCCGCCCCCGATTACATTGTGCGGACGGTGGAGGAGCTGGAGAAGCTGCTGCTTCGCGGTACCGAGAAGCCTTCCGAGACGCCCATGAACAAGATCTGGTATGTCCTGTTTCCGGCATTGATTTTCTATTTTGTGAGAGCCATGGGCTCCTATATCGGATTGTTTCTGGTGGGATATCTGGCGGACAATCTGCCCCCTGCCGCTGCTGAACAACTGGTATTCTGGGATGAAAACGGTGCGATGGCGGGGGTTACGGGCAACGGCTCCGCGTTGATCGCCGCAGTGGCATTTCTCACGGCGGGAATGGTGACATGGCGTTTCTTTGGAAAGGAAGAGCTTCGGAAGAAAAAGCAGGATCTGCCGCTCAAGCACGCGCGCCTGAAATCCCCGCTTTCCTACGCCGCAATGTTCTGCTGCATCTGTGGCTTTGCTCTGGGGCTCAATCTGCTGTTTGAACTTTTGGGAATCACGCATCTGTCCGCAGCGTATGAGGAGACGGCTGCCACGCAGTATGCGGCTGCGGTGCCGGTGGGGCTTCTTCTGAACGGACTTCTGGTTCCCTTTGTGGAGGAGCTGGCTTTCCGCGGTGTGCTTTACAACCGGCTGAAAAAGTACATGACCTGGGGCAGCGCGGTGGTGGTCTCCGCATTGGCCTTCGGTATCTACCACCAGAACATGGTGCAGGGCGCGTATGCGTTTCTGATGGGCTGCCTTATCGCGTGGTGCTACGAGCGCTTCGGACGGTTTTCGGTGGCGGTTGCCGCCCACGCCCTCAGCAATCTCTCGGCGTATGCCCTGACGCTGCTCAGTATGAACCACAGCCTTTCCCCGAGCCTGCCCGCCTGCCTGATCCTCCTTGTAGTCGGCACGCTGGGCGGCGCCTATTGCTTCTTCAAGAAAAGCTGATCTGTGAATGAATCGCAAACGCCGAGGGCGGGAAGGGTACAGGAGCAGGAAAATGGCAATCTGTACCCGATTTGAGCAGGAAAATGGACGGAAACCGGGTACAGGAGAAGAAAAAGTGTGATCTGTACCCGATTTGAGCAGGAAATCGGACGAAAACCGGGTACAGGAGAAGGAAAATGGCGATCTGTACCCGATTTGAGCAAGAAAATGGACAAAAACCGGGTACAGAAGGCGGTTTTTGCCATTCTGTACCCGTGATAGGTATGATATGAGAAGCAATGAGCTTTTATACATATTTAAATTGTATACAGCAAAGCACAAACAAAAACAATACAGACACAAAATACAAACAATAGAATGAATTGTCTAATTATCTGACAATTCAAAGAAAAAAAGCTATTTACAAATGGTTATAAAGGGTGTATAGTGATGGCACAAGCCGCAAAGGAGCGACCCGGAAGGGATTCCTTTGCGGCTTTTTGTGTAGGCGGACAATGAGTCGGGGAGCGGGATTACCGGAGACCCGGCGAGTGCCGCAATCAGGAGAGAAACTTGCAGGGCATGTTTTTCATCGTTTGCAGGAAAGGAGATCGGTCATGTTTGATGTGAAAAATGCAGTTCCGAAAGCGCCGCTTTACAGCACGGAGTTTGAGCATGACAACTGCGGTATCGGCGCATGCGTGAATATCAAAGGAAAGAAGAGCCACGAAACCGTGGAGAATGCGCTGAAGATCGTGGAGAATCTGGAGCACAGGGCAGGAAAGGACGCTGAGGGAAAGACCGGTGACGGCGTGGGAATCCTGACGCAGGTGCCCCACAAGTTTTTCGTGAGGGTGACGCGGCCGCTGGGCATCCGTCTGGGTGAAGAGAGAGAATACGGCGTGGGAATGTTCTTTTTCCCGCAGGGAGAATTGAAGCGCAACCAGTCCAAGAAAATGTTTGAGATCATCGTGGAGAAGGAAGGTCTTGAGTTTCTCGGGTGGCGGGAGGTGCCTGCCTACCCGGAGGTACTCGGACACAAGGCTGTGGAGTGTATGCCCTGCATTATGCAGGCATTCGTAAAGAAACCTGCGGATGTGGAAAAGGGACTGGAGTTCGACCGCAGGCTCTACATTGCAAGGCGTGTGTTTGAGCAGTCCACGGACGATACCTATGTGGTTTCCTTATCAAGCAGAACCATTGTATATAAGGGTATGTTTCTGGTGAAGCAGCTCCGCACTTTCTTTGCGGATCTGCAAAGTGAGGATTATGAGTCGGCGATTGCCATTGTGCATTCCCGCTTCTCCACCAACACAAACCCGAGCTGGGAGCGCGCGCATCCTAACCGTTTCATAGTACACAACGGTGAGATCAACACCATCCGCGGCAATGCGGACAGGATGATCGCCCGTGAGGAAAATATGGAATCCGAGCATCTGCACGGACAGCTTCACAAGGTGCTTCCCGCCATCAACAAGACGGGTTCCGACTCCGCGATGCTGGACAACACGCTGGAGTTTCTGGTGATGAGCGGAATGGATCTGCCGCTGGCAGTGATGATTACAATTCCGGAACCTTGGGCGAACAATAAGACCATGTCCAAGACCAAGAAGGATTTCTACCAATATTATGCCACCATGATGGAGCCGTGGGACGGGCCCGCGTCCATCCTGTTTTCGGATGGGGATATCATGGGGGCGGTGCTTGACCGAAACGGCCTGCGTCCTTCCCGCTATATGATCACGGATGATGACCAGCTCATTCTCTCCTCCGAGGTGGGCGTGCTGGATATCGATCCGACCAAGATTCTGGTGAAGGAGCGTCTGCGTCCCGGAAAAATGCTGTTGGTTGATACGGTGCAGGGACGGGTGATCGATGATGATGAGCTGAAAGAAAAATATGCTTCCGCGCAGCCTTACGGCGAGTGGCTGGACAATAATCTGGTGGAGCTGCATGATCTGAAGATTCCCAACCAGCGTGTGCCGGAGTTCTCCGAGGAGGAGAGGGCGCGCATGCAGAAGGCGTTCGGCTACACATATGACGAATTAAAGACCAGCATTCTTCCGATGGCGAAGAACGGTGCGGAAGCCATTGCCGCCATGGGAGTGGATACGCCGCTGCCGGTGCTGAGCAAGACACATCATCCGCTGTTCCATTATTTCAAGCAGTTGTTTGCCCAGGTGACCAACCCGCCCATTGACGCCATAAGGGAGGAGGTCGTGACCTCTACCACCGTCTATGTGGGACGGGAGGGAAACGTGCTGGAGGAAGTGCCGGAGAACTGCAATGTGTTGAAGGTCAACAATCCGATCCTGACCAACACGGATCTTCTGAAGATCAAGAACATGAAGGAGGACGGCTTCCGCGTGGAAGTGATCCCCATCATCTACTATAAAAATACCAGTCTGGAGAAGGCGATCGACAGGCTCTTTGTGGAGGTGGACAGAGCGTACCGGGACGGCATCAATGTGCTGATCCTCTCGGACAGAGGCGTGGACGAGAACCATGTGGCGATTCCGTCGCTGCTTGCCGTTTCCGCCCTGCATCAGTACCTTGTGCGCACGAAAAAGAGAACCAGGGTGGCAATTATTCTGGAGTCCGGTGAGCCGAGGGAGGTGCATCATTTTGCCACCCTTCTGGGCTATGGTGCCTGCGCGATCAATCCCTATCTTGCACAGGAGTCCATCAAGGAACTGATCGACAATCACATGCTGGACAAGGACTACTATGCAGCCGTTGACGATTACAACAACGCGGTGCTGCACGGTATTGTCAAGATCGCTTCCAAAATGGGAATCAGCACCATCCAGTCCTATCAGGGCTCCCAGATTTTTGAGGCGATCGGCATTGACAGGGAAGTGATCAACAAGTATTTCACCAACACGGTCTGCCGTGTGGGCGGCATCACCATAAAGGATATTGAGAGACAAGTGGATGAACTGCATTCCAAGGCGTTTGATCCTCTGGGACTTGCCACGGATCTGACGCTTGACAGCCCGGGGCATCACAAGATGCGCAGCGGCGCGGAGGAGCATCTGTATAATCCGGCGACCATCCATCTTTTGCAGGAATCCACAAAACGCGGTGATTACGAAATGTTCAAGCAGTATACCGCACTTGTGAATGACGAGGATTCCGTCAAGAACCTGCGCGGGCTCATGGACTTCAAATATCCGAAAAAAGGCGTTCCGCTGGAGGAAGTGGAAAGCGTGGAATCCATCGTGACCCGATTCAAGACGGGAGCCATGTCCTACGGCTCTATCTCCAAGGAAGCGCATGAAACCATGGCAATCGCCATGAATATGCTGCACGGCAAGAGCAACTCCGGCGAGGGCGGCGAGGATATCGAGCGCATGACGGTGGGGCCGGACGGACTGGATCGCTGCTCCGCGATCAAGCAGGTGGCGAGCGGACGGTTCGGCGTGACCAGCCGCTATCTGGTCAGCGCAAAGGAAATCCAGATCAAAATGGCACAGGGCGCGAAACCCGGTGAGGGCGGACATCTGCCCGGAGGCAAGGTATATCCGTGGATTGCAAAGACCCGTCACTCAACACCCGGCGTGGGGTTGATTTCTCCCCCGCCTCATCACGACATTTACTCCATCGAGGATCTGGCGCAGCTTATCTTTGACTTGAAGAATGCCAACATGGATGCCCGCATTTCCGTAAAGCTGGTTTCCGAGGCAGGCGTGGGAACCGTTGCGGCAGGCGTGGCGAAAGCGGGCGCGCAGGTGATTCTGGTTTCCGGCTATGACGGCGGTACGGGCGCAGCCCCCAGAAACTCCATCCACAACGCGGGACTGCCGTGGGAGCTCGGACTTGCGGAGACGCACCAGACGCTGATCATGAACGGCCTGCGGAATAAGGTTCGCATCGAGACGGATGGCAAGCTGATGAGCGGAAGGGATGTTGCCATCGCAGCCATTCTGGGAGCGGAGGAGTTCGGCTTTGCCACCGCGCCTCTGGTGACCATGGGCTGTGTGATGATGCGTGTATGTAATCTGGATACCTGTCCGGTGGGCGTTGCAACCCAGAACCCGGAACTGAGGAAAAATTTCAGGGGCAAGCCTGAGTATGTGATGAACTTTATGAAGTTTATTGCACAGGAGCTCCGGGAGTATATGGCGAAGCTGGGCGTGCGCACGGTGGATGAGCTGGTGGGCAGGACGGATCTCTTGAAGGTGAAGGAGAATCTGACCGAACAGCAGCGCAAGGTGGATCTGAGCCAGATTTTGAACAATCCGTACGAAGGAATGAAGCAGAGGGTGACCTTTGATCCCAAGCAGGTTTACGACTTCCAGTTGGAAAAGACGCTGGATGAGCGTGTGCTCTTAAAGCAGCTTGGCAAGGCGATGGATGCGGGACAGAAGAGAAGCATTGAGGTGGATGTGTCCAACGTGGATCGTGCTTTCGGTACGATTCTGGGCTCCGAGATCACAAAACGGTTCGGTGACTCCCTCGAGGAGGACACCTACCGGGTACTGTGCAAGGGTGCGGGCGGACAGAGCTTTGGCGCTTTCATTCCAAAGGGGCTGACGTTGGAGCTGACTGGCGACAGCAACGATTACTTCGGCAAGGGACTTTCCGGCGGAAAGCTGATCGTGTATCCGCCCCGTGGCAGCAGGTTTAAGGCAGAAGAAAATATCATTATCGGAAACGTGGCGCTTTACGGCGCGACCAGCGGCAAGGCGTTTATCGGCGGTGTGGCAGGCGAGCGTTTCTGCGTGCGCAATTCCGGCGCTATCGCGGTGGTGGAGGGCGTCGGCGACCACGGCTGCGAATACATGACCGGAGGGCGTGTGGTGGTGCTCGGGCATACCGGAAAGAACTTCGCTGCGGGCATGAGCGGCGGTATCGCCTATGTGCTGGACGAGGAAAATGACCTGTATATGCGCCTCAACAAGGAGATGGTTTCTTCTTATGAGATCACTTCCAAGTATGATGTGCTGGAATTGAAGGACATGATCAAGGAGCATGTGGCGTACACCAACTCCGAGAAGGGCAAGCTGATTCTGGATCATTTCGGAGAGTATCTGCCCAAGTTCAAGAAGATCATCCCTCACGATTATGAGCGTATGCTGAAGATGATCGTGCAGATGGAGGAAAAGGGACTGAGCGCAGAACAGGCACAGATCGAGGCATTCTACGCCAACACCAAAAAATAAGGACAGAAAGGAACGAAGGAAAGATGGGAAAACCAACAGGTTTTATGGAATATAAAAGAGAAACATCCGAAGAGATAAAGCCGAAGCAGAGAATCAAGAACTTCAATGAATTTCATGAGCATCTTCCCATGGAGAAGCAAAGGCTCCAGGGTGCGCGCTGCATGGAATGCGGTGTTCCTTTCTGCCAGTCCGGCATGACGCTCTGCGGCATGACCAGCGGCTGTCCGCTGCACAATCTGGTACCGGAGTGGAATGATCTTGTATACACGGGAAACTGGGAGCAGGCGTATGAGAGGCTGAAAAAGACAAACAATTTCCCGGAGTTTACCTCCCGCGTGTGCCCGGCGCTCTGTGAGGCGGCATGTACCTGCGGTCTGAACGGCGATCCGGTGGCAACCAAGGAAAACGAATATGCCATCATTGAGAATGCATACGATAAAGGATATGCCTGTCCGAAACCGCCCAAGGCGCGCACGGGAAAGCGGGTTGCCGTGGTGGGAAGCGGGCCTTCCGGGCTCGCGGTGGCGGATCAGCTCAACAAGAGAGGGCATCTGGTGACGGTCTACGAGCGCTCGGACAGGGTCGGCGGCCTGCTCATGTACGGCATTCCCAACATGAAGCTGGAGAAGCAGATCATCGAGCGCAAGATACGGGTCATGGAAGCAGAAGGAATTACCTTTGTGACCGGCGTGGATGTGGGAAAGGACATCAAGGCGGAGAAGCTGCTGAAGGAGTATGACAGGGTGGTGCTGGCGTGCGGCGCCTCCAATCCCCGGGACATCAATGCGCCCGGAAGGGATGCGAAGGGAATCTATTTTGCGGTGGATTTTCTGAAAGCCAACACCAAAAGCCTTTTGGACAGCCATTTCGAGGACGGTAAGTTTGTCAACACCAAGGACAAGAACGTGGTGATTATCGGCGGCGGCGATACAGGCAATGACTGCGTGGGAACAGCGATCCGTCACGGCTGCAAATCCGTGACCCAGATCGAGATGATGCCAAAGGCACCGGAGAAGCGGGCAGAGAACAATCCATGGCCGGAGTGGCCGAAGATCCTCAAGACGGATTACGGTCAGGAGGAGGCGATTGCCGTATTCGGGCATGACCCCAGAATTTATGAGTCCACGGTGAAGGAGTTTATCAAGGATAAGAGCGGAAACCTGAAGGCGGTGAAGATCGTCAGACTTTCATGGGAGAAGGATCCTGCTACCGGGCGCATGAGCATGAAGGAAGTGCCGGGCAGCGAGCAGGTGCTGGACGCCGAGATCGTGCTGATCGCAGCGGGATTTCTGGGCAGCCAGAAGTATGTGACAGACGCTTTCAAGGTGGAACTCACCGAGCGCACCAACGTGAAAACGGAGGCGGGCGCTTACAAGACCAGCGTGGATAATGTGTTTGTCACAGGGGATATGCACAGGGGACAGTCTCTGGTAGTCTGGGCGATCCGTGAGGGCAGAGAGGCCGCGCGAGAGGTGGACGAAAGCCTGATGGGCTACACAAATCTGGTCGTGCAGTAGGCGGTCTGATTTTATGTGAATGTGAAGTATAGAAGGAGCTGCAGCACCTTTATGGGTGTTGCGGCTCCTTTTATGTCGCGCATTATATCATGCATCGCGCAGCCTGTCAATTGAACGTTTGGAAAGTTGCGCGAAAAAGCTCCAAAATCGTGTTGAAAGTTTTTCAATATACAAATAATGGAGAAATTGGTATGATGATAAGAAAGTATGGGGGAGAAGGATGAAAAACGGAAAAAAACAAAAGAAACAGGTGCGTAACACGGTAGCGGTGCTGGTGATTTTGCTGGGGTGCTTCCTTCTTGCAGCCTGCGGTAAGGGGAAAGACGGGCAGGGGGATGAGCAGCGGGAGCAATGGCAGGCGCACTATGAAGAACTGAAGTTTGAGAAAGAAAATGAACTCACTGTGCTGGGCGTGCAACATTACGGCGGAGAGATCGTGTGTCTGTTTGCAGATAGGGAGAACCGGGTGATTCTCTGCCCGGACGGGAAAGCCGGAAGGACGATTTGCAGCAATGTGAGGGAGGAATATATAACGAATGCGAACGGCTGGCGGCTGGACGCAGACGGGACGGTTTTTGTGTTGGGAAAGGAGTGTCTCATAAAGCTTTCCGGGGATGGAAGTGAGGAGTACCGGATCAGCCTGCCCGGCAGTCTCACGGGGCTGTGCCGGGATGACAGGGGGGAGCTTTGGGGACTTTTGCAGGCATCTGACCGGTTTGCCAGCGGTATCCTGCAGGTCAACGAGGAAAAACGGACGGCGGGAGAAATCGACTGGCAGGAAAACATTGTAAACAGTATGTCCTATGTGTCAGGTCGGGGACTGTTGCTGACGGATGCGGAGGGAATATTCTATTATAAAGCAAAAAAAGAGTATCTGCTGGAGTGGCGTGATACCCAGTACAGTCAAAAAGGAATGGTCTGGGAGGTCGGTTGTCCGTCGGATGATGAAATCAAAATCCTTGCGGGGGAAAAGGCAGTCACGCTCATCAGGGGACAGGAGCAGGAGACAGATAAGGTGATGCTGACCTACAAGACCACCCTGTTGACGGCAGAGGAAAAAGAGTGGATCGTCCGGTTCAATGAGGAAAATGAAAAATATTATGTGGAGATCCAGCTCTATTCCGAAAAAGAGGATGGGGATGTCTTTGCTTTTCGCGATCAGGTGCAGATGGAGATGGCAGCCGGGCGCGGGCCGGACATTCTGAACGGTTATTCCGTGGAAGATATCACGGTGTTGCAGGAAAAAGGCGCTTTGGAAGAATTGAGTGCATATATGGCAGACAGCGGGCTCAAAGAGGAGAGCCTGTTTCCGATTTGCACACAACAGGAAGAAGACGGCGGAATTTATAAGGTCATATACGGAGCTGCGCCCATAACACTCTTTGTGCGGGATGAAGTGGTGGGAGAAGAGGGGGCACCGGATCAAAACACATTGCTGTCCGGATTGGAAAATTACAGTGGTGAGCGGTGCTTTCTGAACGGCCGGAGTGCACAAAATCTTCTGAGAATGTGGCTTGCGGACTCGGAGAGCCTGTATGGAATGCTGGATCTGCAAGGCGGAACCTGTGACTTTATAAAAGGAGATATGGAAAGACTGCTTGCTTTGGCAGAAAAAGTACAGTGTACGCACGGCTTTTCCGGGCAGGAATCTGCGGAGTGCCTCGCTATGGCGGCGCAGTTTACGGAATATACCTCGTATCCTGCATGGAATGCGGTGGCAAAGCAGGCGAAAATGGTTATGACGGGGTATCCCACCGATATGGTGCCCGCCCCGCATTACTTTGAGGCGGCGTTGTATATGAATGCGCAATCCGCGCATAAGGAGGGCGTGTGGGAATTTATGGAGTACATGCTGGGGAAGGAAGTACAGCTTGCCCTCGGGGAGGATATCCAGTATCTGTATCTGCCTGTGCTGAAGGAGGCGTTTTTGGAGGCGGGGCAAAAAAGTATAGGCGGAATGGGAGGCGCGTTTATGCTGGCGGAAGCAGACGATGTGGAAACAACGTTTACGGAGGAGGATCTGGCGGCTCTGTATGAACTGATGGAGGGGATCAGGACGATTCCGCGCTGCCCTGCTGCAATCAGGGAGATTATCTGCGAGGAGGCGGAGAGCTATTTTGACGGAGACCGGTCTGTGGAGGAGGTCTGCGGGCTGATACAGAACCGTGTTCAGCTCTATTTGGACGAGCAGGGGGATGGACTTTAATAACAATAAATAATACTTTTTGATACGGGGAGGAGAAACATTGCTGCAAGGAAAGAAAACTCATTTTACAAAAAGATTATTTTGGGGGCTCCTGTTTTTGATGTCAATGGGGCTGGTGCTGGGGGCTTGCGGAAAAGAGAAGGAAACGGTACAGCAGCAGGGGAGCTGGAGAGCGCAGTACGAGGGACTTGTTTTTGGTGAGGAGGATCCATACCTGACACTTGGCGTGCAGTATTATGACAGGAAGATCGTAAAACTGGCGGCAGACCGTGAAAACAATGTATTCCTGTATCGAGAGGGAGAAACGGTGGGCAGTAAGCTTATGGAAAATACACCGCAGGATTATCTGGGGGTATCGGCACACTGGTGGCTGGATACGGGCAGGCAGATTTACGTTATGCTCGATGAGTATCTGGTGCTGCTGACAGAGACCGGCGGGGAACAGTACCGGATTAAATTGCCCGGGAATGCTGCGGCACTGTGTAGGGACGGAGACGGAAAGCTTTGGGCGGTTTTGCAGCATTCGGAACGGTTTGTGAGCGGTATCGTGCAGATTGATGAGGAGAGGCAGACAGCAGGAGAGGTAAAGTGGCTGGAGGAAGTAATCTATGGGATTGCGTCTGCCGGGGAAAAAGGCATCTTATTGATCGGCGCAGAGGGAATCAGCGTTTACAAAAAAGAACCTGAGTACCTGCTGCACTGGACCAATGCGGAATATGCAGTGACAGGGCAGATAGCCGGGGCGCGCTATCTGTCGGATAAGCAGGTGGAGATCCTGACGCCGGAACGGACGGTACTGCTGACTTATACAGAGAATACAGAAACAGAAAAAATCATTCTGACCTACAAGACAACGGGAATCTGTGCGCCGGTGCAGGAGTGCATAGCGCAATTCAACAAAGAGAATGAGCGGTATTATGTGCAGACTGTGATTTGCCCGGATGAGGAAAGCCCCTATGCCTTTCGGGATAAAGTGCAGGTTGAAATTGCAGCGGGCATCGGGCCGGATATTCTGGATTATTTATCAGTGCAGAGTATAATGGCACTGCAGGAAAAGGGGGCGCTGGAGGAGCTGAGCCCCTATCTTGAAAACAGTAATTTGGAGATGGAGGATTATTTTCCGATTTGCTCCGAGCCGGATCAGAACGGCAATATTTACGGGCTTATCTACGGGGCATCCCCGACCACGCTGTATATGAGACAGGAACTGGTAGGAACGGGGCAGGGATTCTGTCTGGAGAGTCTGCTGGAGAACCTTGAAAACTATGAGGGAGAGCTGTGCCTGTTCGATGGCGATGATGCAGTGTCTATTCTGAAAATTTGCTTGGCTTATTCACAGGATCTTGGGGGGATGCTGGATATGGAGACGGGTAAATGTAATTTTACGGACGGAAGGTTAGCGAGAATGCTGGAGCTTGCTGCACAGTATCGGTGCGTACACAGAGAAAATTCCATAGAACCTTCCTTGAACGGCATGGGGGTCTTATTCAACTTTACTGAACTGTGTACTTACGTTGCAGTTGAAAAGGTAACGGCGCAGGCAGGCATGGTTATGACAGGTTATCCCACGACAAACGGCGGTGTGATTGGAGGCGGTGAGAAGACTCTTTATATGAATGCACAGTCCGCGCATAAAGAGGGCGTGTGGGAATTTATGGAATACATGCTGAGCAAAGAATGCCAACTCATGATAGGCAGGAAGTCGGTGTTTGTCAGTGCATTGCCTGTCCTGAAAGAGGCTTTTCTGGAGAGCCAGGGGGAGTATGTCGGGCAACTCTCCTATCCCGGAGGATTTGTGAAATTTGAGGGGGTTGAGTGGGAGGAGGTTACAGAGGAGGAGCTCCAAGCTTTTTATGAGATGATGGAGACGATGGAATTGTACAGTGAATATACATTGGTGATTCGTGAGATTATTTTCGAGGAGGCGGAGAGCTATTTTGACGGAGACCGGTCTGTGGAGGAGGTCTGCGAGCTGATACAGAACCGTGTTCAGCTCTATTTGGACGAGCATGAAGGTGGGCTTCAAAAACAATAAATAACGCGCGATACGAAAAAAGTCATATTATAACATGCATTGCGCAGTCTGTCAATTGAACATTTGGAAAGCTGCGCAAAAAAGCCCCGAAATCGTGTTGAAAGTTTTTCAATTTACAAAAAACGCGCAAGCCGCTATGCTTTTAGGAGAGAATGCATCTTGGGGACAGGAAGGGGATTTATCATGAAAAAAACTTTTTTTTGTGTTGGCGCTTTGCTTACAATGTTGATGCTGGGATTGGCGGGCTGCGGACAGGATGCCGGAAAAGGGACTTCGGATACGGCAGCCGCGGGGATGAGCGGCGGCGCGGAACAAACGGAGGGAACGGCGGAGTACTACATTATGGAGGAGACGGCGATTCCGAATACAGATCAGGCATTTGAAGCGGAGGTGTCGGACGGAGGAAGGTTATTTTATGGTGATCCCCGGCTACTGGGCGATTATGTGTATCGAAACACTATGGTGGCGAAAAAAGAAGAGGGTGCGATTTACAATACTATTTATAATTACGAACGGCTATTCAATGTGAATGACAGCACATGGGAGGAGTCCGCGCTGTATGGGGGGTATGTTGTGGAAGGAGAAAAATATTACGGCACGCAGCCCTACCGGTCTCCGGATGGTCAGACGTATGCAATTGTTCAAAAAAAAGATCAATGCTATCTTGCATTGACTGAAGAGGACGAAATTGTGGAGATGCTCGGTGTCGTATCGGCAGTGACGGAGGAAGATGCTCGTCAGGATGTAGCTAGGGTATGCAGAAATAAGGATGGGGAATATTTCTATTACAGAACCTCCGGAAGCTGCATCATGCTCATGGACAGCGCATTGCAGACACAGGAAACCATTTTTGTATCGGGGAAGGTTTACGGCATCCTGCAGAGGGAGGCGGGTGCGGACACCTATTGGTATGGCGTGGATTCGGAGGGAAAGGCGTGCATTGCGAAGATAGGGGATGAGAATGTATGCCTGATCAAGGAATGGGAGGGTGTCGCAACCCTGTATACGGCGGGATATTCCAAGGAGGGAATCCTTTATATCGCGGATGCGCAGAATGTGTGGAGACTTGATGATGATGGGGAGCCGCAGCTTGTGTTTCCTTTCGTGAAGAGGGACTATTTGGTCGACGCGGTATACAATATGGATACTTCGGAGGATGGAGAGTTTCGCTTGCTGGTGGCGCTGGATGGTGAATGCGCAATCCTCGAGATGAAGCGCAGCGACACGGATCCCATGTTGAACAGGCAGGAAATCGTGATGGCATTTGCTGCCCGCCCGTTTGCACTGGAGGAGGAGGCAGTGCGGTTTAACAGACAGAATCCACAGTATCATGTCTCTGTTGTGTACCCCGGGGAGGAAGAGGACGCCTTTTCTTTCAGAGACCGCATCCTGCTTCAGGTGAGTACCGGTGAGGGGCCGGATATTCTGGGAGATGATATGGTTATAGATGTGACATCTTTAGTGGATGGCGGGTATCTGGAATGTCTGGACGGACTGATTACGGATGAGACGGCATATCTGCAGGCGGCGCTGGAGAACGCGCGGGTTGACGGAAAACTGTACGGTGTGCCCTATGAATGTACCTTTGATTTTGTAAGCTATCCGGCAGCGTTTGCGGACGGACATACCTCGTGGGCCTTGCCGGAACTGATGAAGGCAGTGTCCGCGTCCGATGCAAAAGGGCTGCAGCGCTTTGAATATTGTTCTGCGGTACGGGCTTTGGGATAATGACAATACAGCGTACATTGACTGGGAGAAGGGCGAAAGCCATCTGACGGAACAGCCTTTTTTGGATTTGCTGGCATTTGCCAAGAAATACGGTGATGACGGCACACTTGTGGAGGCGGATGCGGTATTGTTGAGAGAAGGAGAGTCCGTGTCGGTACAAACCTCTCTTTATGAGACTAACCTGAGTATATTCTATGCCCTGTGGGCATGCCTGAAGGGCGAACCTGCCATGCTGGGATATCCCAGACAGGAAGGCAACGGGATTTATGTCAGTGCCAAAGAACTGTATCTGAATGCAAGCGCAACGCAAAAGGATGGGGCGAAAGAGTTTTTGAAGTATTTGCTGTCCTCGGAAGCTCAGGTTCGGTGTGCCAATTTTGACACCTGGAACGAGATGTCCGAAAAAGGTCTTCGCACCATGTTCGGAAATCACTTTACGATGCCCGTCCATCTGGATGCCTATGAGACGATAATAGCAAATACAAGGACGAGACGGAATGAATTTCTTGGGAATGACTACGGTGCCGGTTACAAATCCGCGCCGTTCACGGAAGAACAGGAGGAACAATTCCGGGGGCTGCTTGCCAACTGCGAACCGGCAAATTTCAGAGTAAGTGAGATTTCATATATCATCGCCGAGGAGCTGGAGCCGTATTTTATAGGGGAGGCTTCCGCTGAGGATGTGGCGGAAAAGCTGCACAACCGTGTGCAGTTGTATCTGGACGAGAGAAAAAAATAGGGGGGATGCCGCATCGACAATTGACGATAGTATTTCCGTATGATATTCTGTAAAAAGGGACAATGATACATAAAACAGAAGAAAGCGGGAATATACAATGGATGGGAATTTCAGCACGGAGCATTTAGGAAGGATCATCAAGGCGCTGAGGGGAGAGCGCCGGATGACACAGAAAGAGCTGGCGGAACGGCTGAGTGTGACGCCATCCACCGTGTCCAAGTGGGAGAACGGTGTGGTGGCGCCGGATGTGTTTATGCTGCGGGATATGGCGGAGGTCTTTGAGGTATCGCTGTCAGATCTGACCGGAAAGGAGAGAACGGAGGCAGGACGGGAGGAAGAGGCGGAAACGGATACGCCTCCCGAAAACTGCGCGGAAATTCACAGCAGCCCGGAAACCGCGCCGAAAAAAACAAAAAAGATATACATTCTGCTGATAATCGGAATCCTGTTGGGAGCGCTTGCGGGAGTCGTACTGACATGGTATTTCAGCGTGTATCGGAAGACTTTGCAGGCATGGGTCGTGGACGAATACCTGACAGAGTCGGATGAGCTTCCGGAATATGAAAGTGTCTATGTGGTGGCGCTGGAGTACCGGGGGGATCTTGGCATGGAAATAGTGAATGATTATACAAGAGAGCATTTTTGGGATCAGTATAAAGAGCGATTAGCTGAGGCAGATGCGCTGGTGTTTACCTACTGGAAAAAGTATGATCCGGATGGCATACTGTTTAGTTCGGATGCCGTTGCCGTTCTTTTACCGGAGAACGAGAATACGGACGGTTTGCCGGTGGCATATCAGCAGATAAGAGGAGAAGATATAATAGGAGAATAGGGGGGGACAGATGAAGAGAATCATTCTGTTTCTGGCAATGATTGCGTTTTTTATTGCCATGCCGGCGAAGGGCATGGCGGCAGAGGATGCTGCGGTTGATCGTGTGAAAGTGCAGGAGGAACTGCAATTTCTGGAAAGCGGATATACGCCGGATGGGGTTTATTATGAGAGCTATCAGATTTTGATCCCGGACGGGGAGTGCAGCCTGCAGACAGGGGCAAGAGCCGCAGCCTCCATCGATGCGGAGCGGAGAGTCCTCTATGCGGGCATCGTGACACCGCCCAAAACCTTGTACGCCACTGAGGTGTATAACGGTAGCACTTATGTGGGGTATCTTTCACTTACTAGCATAGCGTACAAAGATGGAAACACGTTAGCTACTTTTAAGGGCAAGCTATACAAGAAATGACAGAAATCCGTGAGGCTTGAAGGCATCGGATGAAAGAGGAAAAGCGGATGAAAAAAAAGAGGATCGTGACAGAAATTGCGGCGGTGACCACGGCGGTGGTATTGGCGTTGCTCACGGGCTGCGGCAGCGAAAAGGAAGAATCCCCGTCGGATTTGCTGGCGGCGGAGCCTGTTGTGGAGGTGCCCGAGAGGGAGGAACTGGTGCTGCCGGACAGCGAGGCAATCCGTTTTGTGGAGGATATGCGGCTGGGCTGGAATCTTGGCAACACCTTTGATGCTGTAAACTGCGCGGTCGAGGACGAGATGGAATATGAATCCGCATGGTGCGGAATCCTGACGACGCAGGAAATGGTAAAGAAGATTGCGGAGGCGGGGTTCCGCACTTTTCGGTTGCCCGTTTCCTGGCATAACCATATGGATGAGGATTACAATATAAGCGACGCATGGCTTGACCGCGTGCAGCAGGTGGTGGACTGGGCGCTGGAGGAGGACATGTATGTGATCCTCAATATCCACCATGACAACGCGCCGGAGTATTTTTATCCGTCCTATGAGAAGCTGGAACAGTCTGAGTATTACGTGACAAGAGTGTGGGAACAGCTTGCGGAACGTTTTGCCGATTATGATGAAAAACTGATTTTTGAGACGCTGAACGAGCCGAGACAGACCGGAACGGATCATGAGTGGTGGATCAACACCGGGACGGCGCTGGGAAAGGAATGCGTGGATGCGGTAAACCGGATCAATCAGGCGGCGGTCGACGCCATCCGGGGAAACGGCAGCAAGAACAATTTAAAACGGTACATTATGGTGCCCGGTTATTGCGCGTCGGCTGACTATGCGCTTACGGACGGATTCGTCCTTCCCGACGACAGTAAGGCATCCGAAGAGAACCGGATTCTGGTATCGGTGCATGCGTACACCCCTTATAATTTTGCGTTGCAGGGAGAAAGGGAATCGGGCAGTACGGATGTTTTTTCCATTGCGCAGAAGAAGGGAACTTCCGATATTGATACCTTTATGAGGAAGCTCTATGATAAGTTCGTATCCAAGGGCATCGGCGTGGTAATCGGAGAGTTTGGCGCAAGGGATAAACAGTACAACACGGAGGCAAGGGCGGAGTTTGCTGCATATTATGTGGCGACTGCGAGGTATTACGGCATGACCGCCTGCTGGTGGGACAATAATGCATTTTCCGGCGAAGGTGAGAATTTCGGCCTTCTGCGCAGGAGAGCCAATAGGTTCCTGTATCCGCAGATTGTGGCACAGATGGTGCATTACAGCAAATAAAATAAGAAGGGCGTCCCTTGGATGAAGAATGGCTGCTGTGCCGAATCTCATCCGGAGGACGCCCGATTTTTGTCATAATATAATTATAAGAGCTGCAGTCCCTTTTCCTGTGCAAGCTGCATGGTTTCCTCCGGCCAGAGGGAGCATTGTACCTCGCCGATATGTGCCTTTCTGAGGAAGAACATACAGATTCTGGACTGACCGATACCGCCGCCGATGGTGAACGGAAGCTTTTCCTCCAGAACGGCTTTCTGGAACGGCAGCTCCGCACGCTCCGGGCAGCCGGCTTTTTCCAACTGGGAGAGCAGCGCAGTCCTGTCAACGCGGATTCCCATGGAGGACAGCTCCAGTGCGATATCCAGAACAGGATAATAAACCACGATATCACCGTTTAACGCCCAATCGTCATAGTCCGGCGCGCGTCCGTCATGGCGTTCCCCGGATTCCAGCACATCGCCGATCTGCAGAATGCAGACGGCACCCTTTGCCTTTGCTATGTAGTACTCACGCTCCTTCGGAGAGTATTCCGGGAACATATCCGCAAGCTCCTGGGAGGTGATGAAAAAGATGTCGTGGGGGAGAATTTCCTCCACATAGTCATAGTGGATGGCAATGTATTTTTCCGTCTTGCGCAGCACCTTGTAAACTGTGCGGACGGTGTCTTTTAAGGTCTCCATGGTGCGGTCTTCCCGCTCGATGATTTTCTCCCAATCCCACTGATCCACATAGATGGAGTGGATATTGTCCATGGCTTCGTCGCGGCGGATGGCGCTCATATCCGTGTAGAGACCTTCGCCCACATGAAAACCGTATTTCTTTAAGGCAAACCGTTTCCATTTGGCAAGGGACTGCACGATCTCCGCCTCCCTGCCGTTCTGATTCAGAATGTCGAAGGTGACGGGACGCTCAACGCCGTTCAAGTTGTCGTTCAGACCGGAAGCGGGATCTACGAAAAGCGGAGCTGACACGCGCAGCAGATGCAGTCTTTCCGCAAGCAGGGTCTGGAAGAAATCCTTTACGGTTTTGATGGCAATCTGGGTCTCGTACAAATTCAGCTCGGAGCGGTAGCCCTCCGGCAGTTTGATTTCACTCATTGTTTCCTCACAATTCTGCCGCGTCTGCGGCACAAAAAATCTGTTACACATCTCTTCTATTTAACCGCTTTTTCCCTCTGTTTGCAAGAGGTTTTTCTCATGTTTTGAAAAGTTTTGGAATGTTCTGAAACACAGAACGCTTGTTCTAAAAATGTCTTGCAAAGGGGCAGAGGATGTGTTACTATAATAAAGAACAAACGTTCGGAAATGGTAGCGTGAGGTGTGAAGGCTGTGGAGTATCTGGTGACGGAGGAAATGTCCGTAATGGAAAAGCTCGCCGTGTTGAGTGATGCGGCAAAATATGATGTGGCGTGTACCTCCAGCGGTGTGGAGCGCAAGGGTAACGGCAGGGATATGGGAAACTGTCTGGACAGCGGTATCTGCCATAGCTTCAGCTCGGACGGCAGGTGCATTTCCCTGTTAAAGATTCTGCTTACAAACGAATGCATCTACGACTGCAAGTATTGTCTGAACCGCCGCTCCAATGACGTAAAGCGGGCGACCTTTACGCCGGAGGAGGTCTGCGACCTGACGATACAGTTTTATCGCAGGAATTATATAGAAGGACTTTTTCTGAGCTCCGGAATTATAAACAGCCCCAATTACACGATGGAACAGATGTACCGGACGCTTTTTCTGCTGCGCAGGCAATATCGCTTCAACGGATATATCCATGTCAAGGCGATTCCGGGAGCGGATCCGCGGCTGATTCAGATGACGGGCTTTCTGGCGGACAGAATGAGTGTGAATCTGGAGCTTCCCACGGCGGACGGTCTTAGGAATCTTGCCCCGAACAAGCACCGGAAAAACATTCTGACTCCCATGCGCCAGATCCAGAACGGCATCACGCAGAACCGGGACGAGCTGGTGCTCTATCGCAACGCGCCGCACTTTGTGAGTGGCGGGCAGTCAACGCAGATGATCATAGGAGCGACGGCGGAAAGTGACTATCAGATTATGCAGGTGGCGGAAAATCTGTACCGCAAATTTGAATTGAAGAGGGTTTTTTACTCCGCCTTTGTAAAGGTAAATGAGGACAAGGCGCTTCCCGCGCTGCCCGGCGGTCCGCCGCTATTGCGGGAGCACAGATTATATCAGGCGGACTGGCTGCTGCGCTTTTACGGCTTTCGGGCGGAGGAACTTTTGACGGAGGAGCGCCCTTTTTTCAATGTCATGCTGGATCCCAAGGAGAACTGGGCGGTCAGGCATCTGGAGCAGTTTCCGGTGGAGATCAACCGGGCGCCTTACGAACAGATACTCAGGGTTCCCGGAATCGGGGTAAAGAGCGCCATGCGCATCGTGGCGGCAAGACGGACGGCGGGGCTTGATTTTGCGGCGCTGAAAAAAATCGGCGTGGTGTTGAAGCGGGCGGTGTATTTTATCACCTGCAACGGCAGGATGATGTACCGCACCAAGCTGGAAGAAGATTATATAGTGAGGAATCTCACGGCGGATCTATCCGTCCGCAGGCAGCTCGCGGAGGATGGCATGACATTCCGGCAGATGTCGCTGTTTGACGACGGTGTATTTACTGCACCGCCCACGGCGGCGGACGGCGGAAAAGCCCTTCTGGGACAGATGTAGGGAGATGCAGAGGAGAGAATGGAAGGACAGCAAAACACATTGATATTATTGTGTGAGGACAGCCTGGAGGGGATTTTTACGGGGGTGTATGAGGCATATGCGCTGCGCAGGCCGCTTTCGGAGATCCGATTACAGGCGGGGGAGGAGACGACGTACCGACTGTTTTCCGAATACCGTCATGTGGCGCCGGATGCAGGGAAAACCGAAAAGGTGGTTCGCACCTTGCAGCGAAGATTCGGGATGAAGGATTACGAGATCCTGTGCCTGGCGCTTTCATCCGGGGATGAGGACAAGGCGCAGGCCATATTTGGCACCGTGGCATGGGGACTGAAAAATGGGCGCAGGGGAGGAATCCTTTCCCATCTGACCAATCCGGATGTGCACAGGGTCATGGAAATGAGCCGGTATGCTCACAATGAAATGCATCATTTGCTGGGATTTTTACGGTTTCAGGAGATAGAGGGAGGGATTCTGTATGCGGCGATTGCACCCCAAAATCATGTACTGCCCTTTCTGGCGGAGCATTTCTCAGACCGTTTTCCCATGGAAAATTTTCTGATCCATGATGAAAGAAGGGATATGTATGCCGTACACCCTGCCGGGAAGGCGTGGTTTTTGGTGGCGGGAGACTTGGGGAGGGGAGCGGATGCCGGCGGTGCGGGTTCTGCCAGAGTGGACATTGCCGGTGAGAGTGCTTGCGGAGAAGATACTGCCAGAGAGAATGTTGCCGGCGGTGCGGCGCTGACCGCGGAGGAGGAATATTATCAGGAACTGTTTTGCTGCTTTTGTCATAAAATAAGCATTAAAGAACGTAAAAATCTGAATTTGCAGCGGAATTTACTGCCACTTCATTTCCGAAAATATATGGTAGAATTTGCGGAAAAATAGCCAAAAATTATTTTGGCAATTCACCGCAATAAATTGCTTTTTTGTGCAATACGACAAGACGGAAAGAGTAATCAAAGCACACAGTGCGCATATTGTTGAAAAAAGGAGAAAATCCGGAAATTTTACGAAAAAGTGCCGTTTTCGCGCGAAAAAAAGGACTTTACTTTTGAGAGGAAGCGAGTATAATCGTATTCAATATAAAGGAAGAAAGTACCACTTTATTTGTGATTGGAAAGGAAGGCAAAACGATATGGAACGTAGAATCAAATTGAGCCCGGATATGGTCGAGCACTTTGTTGCCGTTGCATCCAAGTGTGATTTTGATATTGACATTGCTTATAATAGATACGTGGTAGATGCAAAATCATTTCTTGGAGTGTACGGACTTGATTTTTCACAGATTCTGACAGTCAGATATAACGGCTTTGACGCTGCATTTGAGGAACTGTTGAAGACCTGTGCGATCGCCTGCTAAGGCAGCGGTTGGTCGGCAAAGGCAACAATTTAGGAACAAAATTGACTCCCTGTTCAAGATGGCGTACTATCTAGGTAGTATACGGTCTTTTGCAGGGAGCTTTTTGTATTTGTGCGTAAACCGTATCAGGACGGAAAGATGTAGGATGGAGCAGGGATGGAAGTACGGATATCGGTAAGAAATCTGGTGGAATTTATCTTGCGGAGCGGGGATATCGACAACCGACGCTCGGGAGCTGCCGACAATGCAATGCAGGAGGGAAGCAGAATACATAGAATGCTGCAGAAGCGGATGGGGCCTGACTATGCACCGGAGGTGTTTTTGCGCTATGTCTGGGATACGGAGAAGTACAGCATTGTCGTGGAAGGGCGGGCGGACGGAATCATTACGGAGCCGGGCAATGTGGTGACGGTGGATGAAATCAAGACGACTTACCGTGATGTGGAGCATATCAAGGATCCGGTGCCGGTGCATCTGGCACAGGCAAAGGTCTATGCGGCAATCTACGGCATACAGAATAAGCAGGAGCAGATGCGTGTCCGCATGACATACTGCAATGTGGAAACAGAGGGACTGAAATACTTTTTTGAGGAATATCAGACGGAGGAGCTGGAGGCATGGTTTACGGAGTTGCTCTGCCGGTACAGGAAATGGGCGGATTATGAGTACGAGTGGAACCAGAAAAGACAGGCATCCATTGAAAAGCTCACCTTTCCGTTTCCGTACAGGGAGGGGCAGAAGGAGCTGGTTTCCTATGTCTATCAGACTATCTACCATAAGAAGAAGCTTTTCATCGAAGCGCCGACCGGCGTTGGCAAGACGATCTCCACGGTTTTTCCGGCGATCAAGGCGATGGGAAACGGCATGGGGAACAAGATCTTTTATCTGACTGCAAAGACCATCACCCGGACCGTGGCGGAAAATACCTTCTCGCTGCTGCGGGAAAAGGGACTTTTGTTTAAAAGCGTGGTGCTGACAGCGAAGGAAAAGATCTGCTTTATGGAGGAGGTTGAGTGTAACCCGGAGCACTGCCCCTACGCAAAGGGGCATTTTGACAGGATCAACGATGCGGTCTATGATCTTCTGCTGCATGCGGACAGCTTTACGAGGGAGGTCATAGAGGAATATGCGCGCAAGCACAGGGTCTGCCCCTTTGAGTTCTGTCTGGATGTCAGCCTCTTTGCCGATGGCATTATCGGGGATTACAACTATCTGTTTGATCCCCATGTATATTTGAAGCGTTTTTTTGCGGAGGGAGCGGAGCGCCAATACCTCTTTTTGGTGGATGAGGCGCATAATCTCTTGGAGCGGGGCAGGGAAATGTATAGCGCGGTGCTGTATAAGGAGGACTTTCTGCAGCTCAAGAAAAAGATCGAGGAAGCCCAGAAGGAGCTCCTCGTTCCGGTCACGCAGATGTCTGCACCCGGCAAGGGCAGGATACGGGATTTCGGTCCCAAGCTGGAGAGACAGCTTGAAAAATGCAATAAAGAACTACTGTTATTGAAAAGAGAATGTGGAGATTACAATGTGCTGACCTTCATTGATCCCTTTGTTCAGGCGCTGATCCGTCTGCAGGATGGAATGGACACCTACCTTGAAGAGAATGATGACAGCCCGGTCAGAAAAGATATTTTGGATTTTTTCTTTGAAATTACGCACTTTCTTGAGATTTATGAACGGGTAGATGACAATTACGTCATGTACTCACAGCTTTTGGAAGACGGCAGGTTTCTGGTGAAACTGTTCTGTGTCAATCCCTCCTCCAATTTGCAGGAGTGTATGGAGAGGGGGCGCAGCACGATCCTGTTTTCGGCGACATTTCTTCCAATCCAGTACTACAAGAAGCTTTTAGGAGGGGAAGCGGAGGACTATGAGGTCTACGCCAGATCGGTGTTTGACCCGGAGAAGCGGGCGCTGTGCATCGGGGGAGATGTGACCAGCCGCTATACCAGAAGGTCTGCGGAGGAATATTACAATATCGCCCGTTATGTATACGAGATCGTACACAACAGGCATGGAAATTATATGGTGTTCTTCCCTTCCCACAGCTTTCTCATGCAGGTGTACGACTGCTTCTGCGAATATTTTCAGGACGCGGATACGGACTGTGTTTTACAGGAGGAGTACATGGACGAGGCGCAGAGGGAGGAGTTTCTGAAGCGCTTTGAGGGAAATGCGGATTGCAGCTTCGGAGAGATCAAGATGCAGGTGGAGACGGAGGAGGAAGACCGGTATCTGATCGGCTTCTGCGTGATGGGCGGCATTTTCGGCGAGGGTATTGACCTGAAGCGTGACAGCCTGATCGGCGTGATCGTGGTGGGAACCGGAATTCCGCAGGTTTGCTGCGAGCGGGAGCTTTTAAAGCAGTTTTTTGACGCACAGGGGGAGAACGGCTTCGACTACGCATACCGTTTTCCGGGAATGAATAAGGTATTGCAGGCGGCGGGCAGGGTGATCCGCACCTCCGAGGATGTGGGGATCATTGCACTTCTGGATGAACGCTTTCTGCAGCTGCCGTACCAACGACTCTTCCCGAGAGAGTGGGAGGACTATCAGGTTGTGACGGTGGACACGGTGGCGAAGCACGCAGAGCGGTTCTGGAATGAATGGCTGTAAGATGTGGACAAGTTTACATAAAATTTTTGTATGTTTACGTTTTATGTAACTGGGAAGAAAGTAACAAAAGCAAACATGTATTCGGCAAATGACATATATTTTTGCAAGTTTGACGCCCAAATCAAGGGAAAATGACACGCGTGTATATGTGGATAACTATGTGGAAATGGTGGATTTGAAAATAGAAAAGCAGCAAAAATCGACACAAATTTCATTTCCTCGACAAAGTTAGAAATGCAACCGTAATTGCAACGGTACTGAGATGGTCAATATTGTTATGTAACCTATAGGGGGGAGCCCACGGCGCGTCCATGGTGCGCGCCGGGTGGAAATCTAAAAGTAGACAGAAAAGAATTTCTTGGCTATAATGAAAGGATATGTCAGGTATATGTTTTTATGTCATGTATCAGTTATACGGAGGAGATTATGTGGGCAGAAGAAAGTGTATTTTATCAGATCTATCCTTTGGGATTTACGGGCGCGCCCTTTGAGAACGACGGTGTTTTGGAGCACAGGATACGGAAGGTGCTTGCATGGATCCCGCATATGACGAGGCTGGGGATCAACGCTTTGTACTTTTCCCCGGTTTTTGAGTCGGACACGCATGGCTACAACACCAGAGATTACCGCAGGATCGATGTGCGGCTCGGAACAAACGAGGATTTCAAGGAAGTTGTGGCGGCACTTCACGAAAACGGAATCAAGGTTGTGCTGGACGGCGTGTTCAACCATGTGGGACGAGGCTTTGGTCCTTTTCAGGATGTACTGCAGAACAGGGAGCGCTCTCCTTATACAAGCTGGTTTTACCGCATTGCCTTTGACGGGGATTCCCCCTATCACGACGGTCTGTGGTATGAGGGATGGGAGGGCAACTACGATCTGGTCAAGCTGAATCTCAGAAATGAGGATGTAGTCCGCTATCTTCTCGACAGCGTGGGATTCTGGATGGATGAGTTTGATATCGACGGGCTCAGGCTTGATGTGGCGTACAGTCTGGACGAGGATTTCGTGCGGAGGCTGCGCGCCTACTGCGACGGCAGAAAACAGGATTTCTTTCTGGTGGGTGAGATGCTGCACGGCGACTATAACAGGCTGGTCAACGATGCCATGCTCCACTCCGCCACAAATTACGAGTGCTATAAGGGACTGTATTCCAGCTTTAACAGCATGAATCTTTTTGAGATCAATCATTCCCTGCTTCGGCAGTTCGGCCCTGAAAACTGGACATTGTATAAGGGAAAGCATCTGCTCTCCTTTGTGGACAACCATGATGTGACCCGGGCGGCAAGCATTTTGCAGAACAAGAGGCATCTGCCGTTACTCTATGCGCTGCTGTTCGGCATGCCGGGAATCCCCTGCATCTACTACGGCAGCGAGTGGGGCGCTCTGGGGGAGAAGAGTCAGGGGGACCCTGCGCTGCGTCCCTGCTTTGACGCGCCGGAATGGAATGAGCTTACGGATTATATTGCAGCGCTGGTGAGGGCAAAGAAGGAATCCCGTGCTCTGAACTGGGGCAGCTTCAGATCCGTTGTGCTGACAAACAGACAGTGCATTTTTGAACGCTGCACGGAGGGAGAGCGCGTGCTGGTGGCAATCAACGCGGATGAAAATGAGTATACGGCGCATTTCGATGCGGGCTGTGGGCGTGCGGTGGATCTGATCACGGGCGAGGAGCATGATTTCGGAGGCGGAAGCCTGCTTCCCGCATACAGCGCGTACTTCTGGAAGACGGAGAGGTAATTTTTACGGATGGAACAGGTCAAATTTCTATTTACCTATGTAAAGAGGCATAAGTGGCAGTATATCGGCGGTATCATCACCCTGTTTGCGGTTGACTTCTTTAACCTGATGATACCGCAAATAACGGGCGTTATTACGGACGGACTTGCAGGGCACACCATGGGAATGGAACAGGTGATGCAGAATCTGGCGAAGCTGATCGGTCTGGGTACGCTGCTGGCACTGGGGCGTTTTCTGTGGCGTTATTTTCTGTTTGGCGCCGCGAGGCATATCCAGTATGAGATGCGCAACGGCATGTTTGAAAAGCTGGAAACCATGTCCGTGGAGTATTTCAACGAGCATAAGACGGGAGATCTCATGTCCCGGTTTACCAATGACCTGAACGCGGTCAGAATGGCGATCGGCATGGCTGTCATATCCGCTTTTGACGCGACCGTCATGGCGGTCATGGTCATCGGTCAGATGATGTACTATGTAAATGTGAAGCTGACGCTGTTGGCGATCATTCCCATGATCTTTATCGCTGCAGGAGAGTTCTACTACGGCAGGGAGATGCGCAGGCGCTTCAAGGAGAAGCAGGAGGCGGTCTCCGACCTGACGGATCAGGTGCAGGAGAGCATCTCGGGCATCCGTGTGGTGAAGGCTTTTGTGCAGGAAAAGGAAGAGAAGGAAGCGTTTGCCCGCGCCAACGCCTACGCAAGGGAGAAGAATATGGCGGTGGCGAGACTGGGCGCGGTGGTGATGCCACTGTTAGATGTGGTGATCGGTGTCAGCAGCCTTGTGACGCTTCTGTACGGCGGGTATCTTGCCATCACGGGCGAGATCACGCTGGGGCGCTTTGTGGCGTTCAACCAGTATATCGGCATGCTGGTGTGGCCCATGCTGGCGGCGGGTGAGAGCATTACCTCGCTCTCCCAGGGACTTGCGTCCACCAAGCGGATTCAGGAGATTTTTGATGAAAAACCGGAGATCTTCGATGATGAGACGGCGAAGCCCGCGGGCGCTATCCACGGGGAGATCACTTTCGATCATCTCACCTTCCTGCATCAGGGGCATTGCGAACCCACCTTGAAGGACATCTGTCTTGAGGTGCCGGCGGGGACGACGCTTGCCATTGTGGGCAGGACGGGGAACGGCAAGACCACTCTGGTCAATCTGCTGCTGCACCTGTATAACACCCAGAGAGGCATGATACGCATTGACGGGCGGGATATCAACAGTATTCCGTTAAAGGAACTGAGGGAGAATATTGCATACGTTCCGCAGGACAATTTCCTGTTTTCGGATACCCTGCGCCACAACATAGCGTTCGGCGTGGAGGATGAGGAGCGGGGAGAAGCAGACCCGGAGGCTGTGGAGCGCGCGGCGCGTGCGGCATGCGTACACGACAATATCATTGCATTCCCGGACGGATATGACACCATCGTGGGAGAGCGCGGAGTGACCCTGTCCGGCGGACAGAAGCAGAGAAGCTCCATCGCAAGGGCGCTGTTAAAGGACGCGGCGATCCTGATTCTGGATGATGCGCTTTCCGCGGTGGATACGGATACGGAGAAGCAGATTCTGGAGAACCTCGGCAAAAACAGGGAGGGAAAAACCACCATACTGATCGCGCACCGTATCTCTACCATACAGAATGCGGACTGCATCGTTGTGCTGGAAAACGGTGAGATCAGGGAACGGGGCAACCACGAAGAACTGATGGCACAAAAGGGAATCTATTATGAAATGTTTGAAAAACAGCAGCTGGAGGCAGGGCTTGCAGAAGGGGAGGTGACGGTATGAAAAGACTTCTCACCTATCTGAAACCGCACCGCGCCGCCATGCTTCTGGTGACGGTGCTTGTGCTCCTGCTGACGGCGCTGGAGCTTTATAAGCCCATTGTGATCGGCGATGCCATCGATGACTATATCGAGGGCTATAATGTTCCTTATCTGCAGGTGCAGGAGACGGAGCCGGGAGCTGTATGCCTGCGCGGAGATTACTGGAAGCGGGTGGATGCGGACAGCATGCCGGAGGACGGAAGCTACGCCGGAATTGTATTATATAACGACTGTTACTATATGATCACCGGGCTGCAGGCGCAGGAGTGGGAAGCCATTTCCAAGGCGGGCGCGGAGGAACTGCGCGCCGCTGTGGAGGCATCGGGGGCGTTGCAGCCGCTCACCCATGAGGAGCTTGCGGCGCTCAGACAGGAGGATTTTGCCGGAATCTGCAGGGCGGCGGTGGTCTACCTTTTGGTTATGCTGGCTATTTTCGCTTGCAACGCGGCGCAGACCTGGATTTTGCAAAAGACAGGACAGGATATAATCTACCGGATGCGTCAGCAGGTGTTTGAGCATGTGCAGACTCTGTCGCTTGAGTTTTTCAACAAGACGCCGGTGGGCAAGCTGGTGACCAGAGTGGCGAACGACACGGAAGCGGTGAATGAGATGTTTACCTCGGTGCTTGTGCGGCTGTTCCGCAACAGCATCAAGATCATCGGCTACGGCGTGGTCATGTTCTCCATCAACGTGAAGCTGACAATCTACGCTTTTCTCATGCTGCCTGTGGTGGCGGTGCTTACCTTTATTTTCCGGCACCTTTCCAGACAGGCGTACCGCATTACAAGGAACCGCCTTACGGAGATCAACACCTTTTTGTCGGAAAATCTGTCCGGCATGAAGCTGATCCAGATCTTTGCGAGGGAGCGGGAAAAGTATGCGGAGTTTGAAAAGAGGAGCTACGGCTTTTTCAAGGCGGGCTTCCGCGAGGTTATGATTTTTGCCATATTCCGACCGCTGATCTATCTGCTTTCCGTGGTTGCGCTGGCAATCATCATCGGCGGCGGAAGCGCACAGGTGCTGTCGGGAACCATAACCATGGGAACCCTGTATATCTTTATCAATTACATCAGCTCGTTCTTTGACCCGATTCAGGAGCTGGCGGAGCAGTTCGGAACGCTGCAGTCCTCTCTGGCGTCCGCCGAGAAGGTGTTCCAGATTCTGGACGAGGAGCCTGCCATCAAAAACCCCGAGCATCCGGTGGATTTTGACATCTGCGGCAGGATCGAGTTCAGGCATGTGTGGTTTGCCTATGAGGGGGATGATTACATCTTAAAGGATGTGAGCTTTGTCATAGAACCGGGCGAAAAGGCGGCGTTTGTGGGCGCAACGGGCGCGGGAAAGACCTCGGTGCTGAATCTGATCGGCAGGTATTTTGACATTCAGAAGGGTGAGATCCTCATAGACGGCGTGGATATCCGACAGGTTGACATTCATAAACTCAGAAGGGCAATCGGACAGGTGCAGCAGGATGTATTTCTGTTTACCGGGGATATCAAGGGAAATATTTCCCTGCGCAACAGCGACATGACGATGGAAGAAATTCAGGCTGCGGCGGAGTACGTCAACGCAGATCCCTTCATCAAAAAGCTTCCCGGCGGGTATGACGAGCCTGTGACGGAGCGCGGCTCCACCCTCTCCGCAGGACAGAGACAGCTACTTTCCTTTGCGAGAACGCTTGCCTACGATCCCAAAATTCTGGTGCTGGATGAGGCAACCGCCAACATCGATACGGAGACGGAGAGCCTGATCACACAGGCGCTTGAGAAGCTTATGGCGGGCAGAACCACCATCATGGTGGCGCACAGACTTTCCACCATTCAGCATGCCGATAAGATCATGGTCATGCACAAGGGGCGGATCGTGGAATGCGGCAACCATCAGGAACTGTTGAAGGAGGACGGTATGTACCGCAGGCTCTATGAGCTGCAGCTTGTCAAGGAAAACCGATAAAAAATGCATATAAAAGAAGGAAATCGCGGCTTGGTTTCCTTCTTTTTTTGCGCCTTTCTTTAGAATTTCCAAATATTTTCTAAATGCTATTGACAACCCAATATTATACGTTGTATATTATCTACACAGACATATGTTATACGGCGTATAGTATTATACATTGACGCAATATTATGAGGCTATGCTTCGGACAGGAGGAGACTATGGTATTCAATACAGGTGCGGCATTGCTTGATGCAATCGTGCTTGCGGTCGTGTCCAAGGAGCCGGAGGGAACCTACGGTTACAAGATCACCCAGGATGTACGTCAGGTGATCGAACTGTCGGAGTCCACACTATATCCGGTGCTGCGGAGACTGCAGAAGGACGGCTGCATGGAAGTGTACGATCAGGAGTGCGGCGGCAGAAACAGGAGATACTACCGGCTGACCCCGAGAGGAACGGATCAGTTATTGATGTATGTGAACGAATGGAGACAGTATTCCGGAAAAATCTCCGGAATCTTGGAGGGAGGAAACAGATATGAATAGGGCGGAGTTTATGGCGGAACTGACCAGACTTTTGCAGAATATTCCGGAAAATGAGCGCGTGGAGGCGCTGAAGTATTATGATGAATACTTTAATGATGCCGGAGAGGAAAACGAACAGCAGGTGATCGCGGAGCTAGAGTCGCCCCAGAAGGTGGCGGACAAGATCAAGGACGGGCTGCGGGCGGATATGGATTCCAACGACATGACGGGCGGCCATCAGGCATGGCAGAACGGCGGCGCTTACCGCAACGGAACCAGCTATCAGGGCAGCACGGTCTACCAGAACAACACCTTCTATCAGGGAAATGCGGTTCCGAAATCGGAGGATGCGCTTCCCGCATGGGCAATCGTGTTGATCGTGCTGGGATGCATCATATGCTCGCCGGCGATTCTGGGGGCGGCAGGTTCCCTGATCGGTGTTGCGGCAGACTGTTCTTTGGATTCTTCGGTCTGGTGATCGGGTTTGGTGCTGCCGGAATCGGATTGATCGTTGGCGGTATCGCCACAGCGGCTGTGGGCGTTTTTAATATTTTCCATGTACCCTTTGCGGGGCTGGCGCTTTCCGGCACAGGGCTTCTGCTGGTGGCGTTAGGCATCCTGTTTATGATGCTCACCGTATGGATGTGCGGCTGGGCGGCGCCTGCAATCTGCAAGGGGCTGAGCACCCTGTGGAACAAGGCATTTGCAAAATCAAAGCAGTCAAATTAGGAAAGGGACGGATTTTAATATGAAAAAGTTTATGAAAGTCTGCGCCATTACGGTGGCGGTTGTGTTTGGATTGGGTGTTCTGCTGGTGGCGCTGGGCGGCTTCGGCGGTGGCTTTAAACTGGTGTCGGAGCAGGTCTGGAGAGGAGACCTGAATATTGAGAACTGGTTTCCGTGGGATTTCAAATCGGGCGTCAGATATGATATTTCAGAGGACAGTACCCTGTTTGATTCCATCCATGATGTGATCAGAAACGTGGACAGCTATGCACAGGATTTTTCGGGCGATTCCGTGAAAAATCTGAATCTTGATCTGGGCGGCTGCAGAGTGACGATAGGAACATCCCCCGATGGGGATTACCATGTGGAGGCAAAGACCATTTCCTCCTTCCAGGCATATGTGAGCGGTGAGACCCTGCATATAAACGCTGTGAAAAACGGAACATGGAATACCAATACCATGGTGATCACCATAAAGGTTCCGGCGGGGGTACGTCTTGAGAACATTGCGATGTCGCTGGGTGCGGGGGATTTTGTGTTCGACAGGCTGTGTGCCGATGAGGTGGCGCTTGAGATCGGTGCGGGACGCCTGCAGGTCGATGCGCTGGAGGCAGAAAACTTCAGCTGCGAGCTGGGCGCGGGACAGGCGATCATTACGAACGGTGTGACCACGGGAGATGTCACGCTGGAGGTCGGCGTCGGCGAGATCCGCTTTGAGGGAAGCATTCCGGGAGATCTGGATGCAACCTGCTCCATGGGAAATATGGAGATCACCGTGACCGGAAGCACGGAGCAGGATCATAACATGCAGATGGACTGCGCAGCGGGCAATCTGGATGTCGGAAGCCGCAGCTACGCGGGCCTTGCCACTGAGCAGTCCATCGATAACGGGGCAGATTCGGATTATAACCTGTCCTGTGCAATGGGTAACATGACGCTTACATTCAAGTAAGCAGACCTGCCTTCTTAAGGGCGGGGCGCAGCGCCAGATAGAACACGGAAGCACACAGCACCGCAACCGCAGCGTTCACGCTGGTGGTAAGCTGGGAAATCTTGAGCAGGGTCTTTGTCAGATCCTGCGGCAGTCCCAACAGGTAGGTCTTGTAGAAGTAGCCGACCAACGGGTCTGCTATAATATTGAAGATCATGCCGCATGCGGAGGCAAGCACGGTGATGCCGATGATCTGTCCGCGTTTCCTGCGCGTATTGAGGTGGAAGATCTGGTGCGCCACAAGACCGACGATCAGACCGATGCAGAATTTCAAAATAAAGGTTTTCGGCGCGCTGGTCACGTAGATGGTGGTCAGGTCGGCGATGGTCATGCCGACCGCGCCCGCAAGACCGCCCCAGAAGCCGCCGAGCAGCAGCGCGGCGAGAACGCAGAATACATTGCCGAGGTGGAAGGCGGTGCTTTCCGTGCCTACGGGAATATCGATTTTAAAGAAAGCAAAACCGATGTAGCAGAGAGCCGCCATAAGGCTTGCCTGTGCCAGCCTGTTCAGCTTTGCACGCGCCTGTGTGCGACTGTTTGCAGCCGCCTGATTCTGTGAGGAGGCTGCCCGCTTGCTGCGGATCAGGTTTACCGCGCCCGCTCCCGTGAAAATGATGCCCACAAAGAGCAGGGTCAGGGAGTAGGAGTAAGGGCGCTCGCTGGCAAGCTTCTGGTCGCTTAACGTGCTTTTTTGTTCGGTCAGGGCGGTAATCTCAGACTCAAGGGCTGCCTTTGCCGCGTCCTCGGTCAGCGCTTCCAGCTCTGTTTTCTTTTCCGTGATCTGATCGGTGAGAGCAGAAATTTCATTTTTGCAGGCAAGGGAATCGGCGTAGGAGGAGTGGTAGGTGTTGTAGCAGAGCACACCGCCCGCCACTGCCAGCACAATGCCGATGATGAGCAGAATCAGATTCGTCTTTTTCATAATAGTATCATCCTCATTTCCGCAGACATTTTGGAAATCGCAGAGACGGAAGTCAGATCCGGCGCTGCGTCCGGCATGTTTGTGATGTCTGCGGCACAAACTGCCGTGTGAAAGCTTTGCTTGCAAGTCCTTGCTTGTATGCTCCCTATTATACACAGATCTGGCATATGAAAAAGTGCCAAATTATGATTTTTTTACCATGCCAGTTTGAAGCAAAAACAGATTTTTTCTACATTGACGAATTTTGACCCACGGTATATAATATGTTTTGTTACATAGCATGTACGACCGATTATATCTTTAAGGAGGGCTTTTTCAGAATGGAAAAAGGTAAATTTGGAATCAGACTCGCGTTTTACGGGGTAGCAGCTTTTGCGCTGGCAATCTTCGGAAATTACACCGCGCTGCTGCTTCTGGCAGCCGCAACGATCTTCGTTGAGAAGGATGAGTGGGCAAGCAGACAGGTCATTCAGGCACTGTGCCTCTACACGCTGCCTTATCTGGTAAACGCAGCATTTGATGTGCTGGGATTCTTCAACTGGTTCGGTTGGAGCAGCAACGGCATTATATACGGTATTTACAGAGGCTTCAGCAGAGTGGAGTCCATCGTGTCCTTCATCGTGAACATTGCAGTGATCCTCTTCGCTTTCATGGGTATCATGAAGAATGCAAAGGGTCAGGAAGCAGGTATTCCCGGTGCTGAGAAGTTTGCACAGTGGGTATACGGCAAGGTAGCTCCCAAGCCGGTATATGTGCAGCAGCCCATGCAGCCGGTTCAGCAGCCCGTACAGCAGGCAGCTCCTCAGGCGGCAGGCGTATGCTCTAACTGCGGCGCTCCTTTAAACGGCGCAGCATTCTGCACCAAGTGTGGCACACCCGCTAACAAGTAATAAAAAATAACAGATTCAGTTACAAACATAAAAGGTAATGACAAAAAGGAGTACGCATTTCCACTGACAAGAGAGGGGCATTCGGGAGACCGGCTGAAAGATGCCTTGCGGAACGGGATGCGGAAGGTAGTTTTGGAACCGGAGAACAGAACCCCGCGGCGCGGTCAGTAGGTTTTCACGGGTTGTCCCCGTTACAGGACATGACTTTGATGGAAGTCGCCAAGGCAGCGCAAGCTGTGAACAAAGGTGGTACCGCGAGAAATCGCCCTTTGCCGATGAGAGTCGGCAGAGGGCGTTTTTGTACCGTAGAAATGGAGGAAACTATGAGCAAAGAATTGGCAAAAACCTATGACCCGAAGGGCATAGAGGACAGATTATATCAGAAGTGGCTGGATAAAAAGTATTTCCACGCAGAGGTGGATCACAGCAAAACACCCTTTACCATCGTGATTCCGCCCCCAAATATCACGGGGCAGCTTCATATGGGACATGCGCTGGATAACACCATGCAGGATATTCTCATCCGGTTTAAGAGAATGCAGGGCTACAATGCGCTGTGGCAGCCGGGCACGGATCACGCCAGCATTGCCACGGAAGTAAAGATCATCGAGAAGCTGAGAGAAGAGGGCATCGACAAGCATGACCTTGGCAGAGAGAAATTTTTGGAGCGCGCATGGGAGTGGAAGGCGCAGTACGGCGGCAGAATCATTTCCCAGTTGAAAAAGCTGGGCTCCTCCTGTGATTGGGACAGAGAGCGCTTCACCATGGACGAGGGCTGTAACAAGGCGGTTACGGAAGTGTTCTGCAAGATGCATGAAAAAGGCTGGATCTACAAGGGCGCCCGCATCATCAACTGGTGTCCGGTCTGCAACACCTCCATCTCCGATGCAGAGGTGGAATATCAGGAGCAGGCAGGGCATTTCTGGCATATCAAGTATCCTCTTATGGACGAGGACGGCAAGCCCAGCAAAACGGAGTTTCTGGAGTTTGCAACCACCCGTCCCGAGACCATGCTGGGAGATACGGCAGTGGCAGTCAACCCCGAGGATGAGCGTTACAAAAAGCTGGTCGGCAGAAAGGTGCTGCTTCCCATCGTAAACCGCGAGATCCCCATCGTGGAGGATTCCTACGTGGATATGGAGTTCGGTACCGGGGTGGTAAAGATCACGCCCGCCCATGACCCCAACGACTTTGAGGTAGGAAAGCGTCATAACCTGCCTGTGATCAACATTATGAATGACGATGCCACCATCAACGAGAACGGCGGCAAGTTTGCAGGCATGGACCGCTACGAAGCCCGCGCCGCCATCGTGAAGGAGCTGGACAGCATGGGACTTCTGGTGCGCATTGAGGATTATTCCCACAATGTAGGAACCCATGACCGCTGCAAAACCACCATCGAGCCTCTTGTGAAGGAGCAGTGGTTTGTGAAGATGGACGAGCTGATCAAGCCCGCAGTCAAGGCTGTGAAGGACGGCGAGATCAAGCTGATTCCCGAGCGTATGGAAAAGACCTACTTCAACTGGACGGACAATATCAGGGACTGGTGTATCAGCCGCCAGCTCTGGTGGGGACACAGGATCCCGGCATACTATTGCGGCGACTGCGGCGAGACCGTGGTGGCAAAGGAGATGCCGAAGGTATGTCCGAAGTGCGGAAAGACGCATTTCACGCAGGATCCCGACACGCTGGATACCTGGTTCTCCTCCGCACTGTGGCCGTTCTCCACGCTTGGCTGGCCGGAGCAGACGGAAGATCTGAAGTATTTCTATCCTACGGATGTACTGGTGACGGGATATGACATTATCTTCTTCTGGGTAATCCGCATGATCTTCTCCGGCTATGAGCAGATGGGCGAAAAGCCGTTCAAGACGGTGCTGTTCCACGGACTTGTCAGAGACAGTCAGGGACGCAAGATGTCGAAGTCTTTAGGCAACGGCATCGATCCGCTGGAGATCATCGAGCAGTACGGCGCGGATGCACTGAGACTGACGCTGATCACGGGAAATGCACCCGGAAACGACATGCGTTTCTACAATGAGAGAGTGGAGGCAAGCCGCAACTTTGCCAACAAGGTATGGAACGCTTCCCGCTTTATCATGATGAACATGGAAGGCAAGGAAGTGACACCTCCCGCGGCGGGAGATCTGGAGCCGGTGGACAAGTGGATCCTGTCAAAGTGCAATGTCCTGATCAAAGAAGTGACCGACAATATGGAGAACTTCGAGCTTGGTATCGCCGTACAGAAGGTGTACGATTTTATCTGGGATGAGTTCTGCGACTGGTACATCGAGATGGTGAAGCCCAGACTGTATAATTCCGACAATGCGGTAAGCCAGAACGCTGCGCTGTATACCCTTAAGACCGTGCTGCTGGATGCGCTGAAGCTTCTGCATCCCTACATGCCGTTCATCACCGAGGAGATTTTCTGCACCATGCAGTCCGAGGAGGAGTCCATTATGATCTCTTCCTGGCCTGTTTACAGGGAGGACAGAAGCTTCCCCGAGGAGGAAAAGAACATCGAGACGATCAAGGCTGCCGTGCGCGGTATCCGCAACATCAGAACGGAGATGAATGTGGCGCCCGGCAGAAAGGCATCCGTTTATGTGGTGAGCGAGGACGCAGGTGTGCGCAAGGTATTCGAGGAGGGCAGCCTGTTCTTTGCTTCCCTTGCCTATGCGTCGGAGGTGCTGGTACAGGCGGACAAGGCAGGCATCGCGGATGATGCCGTGTCTGTGGTGATCGCCGGCGCGACCCTCTACATCCCGTTTGCGGAGCTTGTGGACATCAAGCAGGAGATCGAGAGACAGGAGAAGGAAGAGAAGCGTCTTGTGTCGGAGATCGCCAGAGCGGAGGGTATGCTGAAAAACGAGAAGTTCATTTCCAAGGCGCCGGAGCAGAAGGTTGCCGAGGAGAGGGCAAAGTTAGAGAGCTATACCCGGATGCTTGAGCAGGTGAGACAGAGACTTGCACAGCTGAAAAAATAAAGAACGCGGGCGGCAGGGGACTGCCGCCTGTTTCTGCGAATAGCGGACGGAAAGGAGCGGACATGCCGGAGAGACAAGAGATCACCACCTACGAGCAGGCGGTGGCGTATGTGCTGGGGATTCCCCGTTTTACCAAGAAAAATACCATGGAGGACACCCGGGCATTTCTGCACAGGCTGGGAGATCCGGACAGGGAAATGAAGATCATCCATGTTGCGGGAACCAACGGAAAGGGCTCGGTCTGTGCCTATCTCTACGCCATCCTGCGGGAGGCGGGATACCGGTGCAGCCTGTTTACCTCCCCCCATCTTGTGGATGTGCGGGAGCGTTTTTCCTGCGACGGCAGCATGGTTACAAAGGAAGAATTTCTGAACGCCTTCCGGCAGGTTTACGACGCCATTCCCTTCTCCGGGGAGGAGGGCTATCACCCCACCTTTTTTGAGTACCTTTTCTTCATGGCAATGCTTTTGTTCCGGGAGAAAAAGACCGAATACTGCATTCTGGAGACGGGACTTGGCGGCAGGCTGGATGCGACCAACTCAGTGGCGAAGAAGGAGCTGGCGGTGATTACCCACATGGGGCTTGACCACACGGAGTATCTGGGAAATACACTGGAGGCGATTGCGGGGGAGAAGGCGGGCATCATGCAGGCGGGTGCGCCAGCAGTCTTTTGGGAGACGGACGAAGGCGTTTCGCAGGTGCTCAAAAAATCCGCGGAAAAACTGCGTATTTCGGCATTTCCCGTGTCGAAAAGCGACTACGGATTCTTAAAAAATAGCAACAAAGGCATTGATTTTTCTTATCGCTCCCTTTATTATGATAGTATTAGGTTTCACATCAATACCATTGCGTCCTACCAGATGGAAAACGTCACCCTTGCGGTGCGTGCGGCGGAGGTGCTGATGGGCGGAAAGCTGTCCCCCGAAATGCTGTGCCGCGGGCTTGAAAAAGCGTTCTGGGCGGGCAGAATGGAAGAAATCCCGCCGGATATCTATGTGGACGGCGCCCACAACGAGGACGGGATCCGGGCGTTTCTGGAGACGGTCGCACAGGACGGGTGCAGCGGCGGCAGGAGGCTTGTGTTCGGCGTGGTCGCCGACAAGGCATATGATGACATGATCGCAGAGATCGCGGATTCCCACCTGTTTGATGAGGTGTGGGCGGTGCAGCTTGCCGGTTCGAGGGCGCTGCCCGTTGCGACGATCGCGGAAACCTTTCGGAAGCATATGACAAAGAGCGTTTTGATTTTTGAATCGGTGAAGGATGCCTACAAGGCGCTGACAGAGGGGAAGAGGGAAGGCAGGCGCAGTTACATTGCAGGCTCCCTGTATCTGGTCGGTGAGATAAAGGAGTTGCTATGATTAACTTTGAAGAGGAATTGAAGAAGTTTCATCCCAGCCTTGAAGTGGAGGATGCGGAGGAAGCAATTTACAATCAGGATATGACCGATATGGCGGATATTCTGGTGAAGATGTTGAAGGAAACCAAGACGGACGAAGAAGAATAAGGGGTAGCTCGGATGAATTGTTATAATTGCGGCTGCCACTTGTCAGAGCAGGATTTCTGTACGAATTGTGGCGCTGACGTTTCTCTTTACAAGAGAATATTGAAAATATCAAATATGTACTACAACGAGGGACTCGAAAAGGCGGGCGTCCGGGATCTTTCCGGGGCGGTAGTCAGCCTGCGGCAGAGTCTCAAGTTCAACAAGAACAATGTAGAAGCAAGAAATCTGCTGGGGCTTGTCTATTTTGAGATGGGAGAGGTGGTTGCCGCGCTCAGCGAGTGGGTAATCAGCAAGAATCTCCGTCCCCAGAAGAACATTGCGGGGGACTATCTGGAGATGATCCAGAGCAATGCCACCCGCCTCGACACTATCAACCAGACGATCAAAAAGTACAATCAGGCGCTGGTTTACTGCGCACAGGACAGTAAAGACCTTGCGGTGATCCAGTTAAAGAAGGTACTTTCCTTAAATCCGCGCTTTATCCGCGCACACCAGCTTCTGGCGCTGCTCTACATTGACAGCGAACAGTGGGAGAAGGCGAAGCGTGAGCTGGACAAGTGCTGCCGGATCGATGCCAACAACAGGCTGACCCTGCGCTATCTGCAGGAAGTGGAGAGCATGCTCACACCGGACGAGCCGTCAAAGGGAATCGTCCGTAAAAAGTCAGATGATGCCGTCCGCTACCAGAGCGACAACGAGATCATCATCCAGCCCCTCAACGTGAAGGAGCCGAAGCGCAGCGGGCTCAGCACGCTGTTCAATGTGGGTATCGGTCTGGTGTTAGGTATCGCGTCCATGTTTTTCCTGATCCTTCCCTCCTCCGTTACGGCGGAGCGCCAGAAGGCGCAGGAGCAGGTGCGCAAGATCAGTGAGGAGATGGACACCAAGACGGCGACCATCACGACGCTGGAGCAGCAGATCGAGGATCTGAAGGCGGACAATGAGACGCTGCACAGGGAGCTGGACGCCTATGTGGGCGAGGACGGCACCCTGCAGATCGTGGACGGGCTTCTGAATGCCGCCTCCGAATATCTGATGACGAAGGACGCCATGGCGACCGCCACCTATCTTGACACGGTGGCAACGGAAGTCAATCTGGCGGAAACCTCCGATGCGTTCCGGCAGCTGTATGACACGCTGCTTACGCAGATCGGGCCGGAGCTTGCGGCAACCTACTATCAGTCCGGCAGCACCGCCTACAAGGACAAGGATTACGCCAAGGCGATCGAGGATCTGTTAAAGTCGGTGAAGTATGACGACGCAAACGGAGACGCTTATTTTGCACTGGGCGACGCCTACCGCCAGAACGGTCAGAAGACGGAAGCAATCGACGCATACCGGAAGGTGATCGAGCTTCTGCCGGGAACCGGCCGTGCAAACCGCGCGCAGAACCACATCAATACACTTAACGAGCAGTAACAGGTACTTGCAGAATAGAGAATAAGACACGAAAGAGAACTTATAGGACAGGCTATAAGTTCTTTTTTTGCGCAATGCGGCAGGAAAAAAGAGCGGAGGAAAGGAGAAAAATGTGAGCAGCAAGGACGATTTCAAGGTGATTGACAACTATTTGTGCGTGAGGCTTCCGGAGGAGGTGGATCATCACAAATCCGCCTATATCTGCGAAAATGCGGACAAGTATATCATGCGGGATGAGGTGGCGAATGTGGTGTTTGATTTTGAGGATACCCGTTTCATGGATTCCTCGGGTATCGGTATCATTATGGGAAGATACAAGAAAATTTCCTGCTTCGGCGGGAAGGTTTTTGCCATCCATGCGGATCGGCAGATCAGGCGTATTCTGCACATGTCAGGATTACATAAAATAATCGAGATTATGGAATAGGAGAGGAACCGGATGATTGAAGTGGAGCAGATAAAACTGGAACAGAATAAGAGCGCGGAGAGAAAAAGCGATGGCATGACCAACGAGATGTCCATGGAGTTTGACGCCATCTCCAACAATGAGAGCTTTGCCAGAGTGGCGGTGGCGGCGTTTATCGCCCCGTTGAATCCCACGCTGGAGGAGATGTCGGACATCAAGACGGCGGTCTCGGAGGCAGTGACCAACGCCATCATACACGGCTATGAAAATGTGTACGGCTATGGCAGACACGGGGAGGTGCGGCCGGTCTGCTGCAGAATCAGGGAAGGCAAGGTGTATCTGCGCTGCCGGCTGGAGAACGGCGTGCTGCATATCGAGGTGGAGGACAAGGGTGTTGGCATGGACAATGTGGACAAGGCGATGGAGCCGCTCTTTACCACAAAGCCGGAGCTGGAGCGCTCGGGCATGGGCTTCGCCTTCATGGAAGCGTTTATGGATGATCTGGAGGTGGAGAGCAAGCCGTTACAGGGCACCATCGTCCGCATGCAGAAGAAGCTGAAAAGCGGCTCGTGGATACCGCGTTCTTGAAGGGGGGAACGGGCTGCTGAATGGAAGAAATATCAGTATTGATCGAGAAATCACAGGCAGGAGATAAAGAGGCAAGAGAGGTACTGATAGAAAATAATTTGGGGCTGGTGCATCATATTGTAAAGCGTTTCGCGGGGCGCGGCTATGACACGGAGGATCTGTTTCAGATCGGAACTATCGGACTGATCAAGGCAATCGACAAATTCGACCTGTCCTTTGACGTCCGCTTTTCCACCTACGCCGTTCCCATGATCATGGGGGAGATCAAGCGCTTTCTGCGGGATGACGGTATGCTGAAGGTCAGCCGTACCTTGAAGGAGAATGGCTTAAAGGTGAAGCTGGCTTCGGAGCGGCTGACCGGGCTGCTTGGCAGGGAGCCCCAGCTCTCGGAGGTGGCGGAGGAGGCTGGGCTGACGGCGGAGGAGGTGACGCTGGCGCTGGAGGCTGGCGCGGAGGTAGAGTCCCTGTATAAATCCGTCTATCAGGCGGACGGCAGCGAAATCTTTCTGGTGGACAAGGTGGCGAAGGACGCCTCGGGCGGCGCGATCGGCGTGTGCGGAGGCTGTCAGGACACAGAAAAAGAGCAGCTTTTGAACCACCTTTTGTTGAACCAGCTTCTGGAGACGCTTCCCGACAAGGAGCGGGAGCTGATTACCATGCGGTATTTTCAGGAGAGAACCCAGTCGGAGGTGGCGGCGCGGCTGGGCATCAGTCAGGTGCAGGTGAGCAGACTGGAAAAAAAGATCCTGTTCCGCATGCGCGAGGAGATGATGGCGTAGAGGAGTTCTTAATTTTCTCTGAATTTCGCGTTTTTGTACTTCACAGAAAATTTGACACACGGTATACTGGAGAGGAAACAGGGAACTTGCAAAGGAAGAGCGGAGAGACAAATGAATCGAAAGAAAAAAGAGATTGCATTCTATATTACCACGGTGTTGAGCTGTCTGGTGGCAATGACCGTCGTAGTCATTGCGGCGCTGTTGATTTATGACAGGCTCATAAGAAAAGAGCAGGAGGAGGCGGAACAGGCGGTCGCTGAGGTTGAGGTGATCACCTACTCCGAGGACGAGGTGAATCTGATGCTGGCGGAGGCAATCGCCACGGCGGAGAGCCAGACGAGAGAGCAGGTTTCCGGGGAAATCCTCTCCCGGATCCAGGACAGTCTTACGGGCGGAACCAGCACGGTGGAGACCCTGCGTCCCCTCTATCCGAACGATATTGTGGTGGTGAGCAACGGCAAATTCCATTTTGTACCCATCAGGGACGATCTGAAAAAGCACGGTCTTCTGGAGGAGAATCTGGAGGTGCTGGAGAACGGGGAACTGCAGTATGTGCAGGACGGCAATGTGGTGTCCCACAAGGGAATTGATGTGTCCCGCTATCAGGGGGATATCGACTGGGAGAAGGTTGCCGCAAGCGGTGTGGAGTACGCCTTTATCCGTGTGGGCGTCAGAGGCTACGGCGAGGAAGGCAGGATTGTTCTGGACGAAAAATTTGAGGACAATGTGAAGGGAGCCACGGCAGCAGGCGTCAAGGTCGGCGTATACTTCTTCTCGCAGGCGATCACGGACGAAGAAGCGCTGGAGGAGGCGGATATGGTGCTGGGTGCCATCGAGGGCTATGATGTGACCTATCCCATCGTCTATGATGTGGAAAAGACCAGCGCCGCCCACGGCAGAATGAACCAGCTCTCCGTGGAAGACCGCACCAGAATGGCGCGCATCTTCGTAGACCGCATCAAGGAAGCGGGCTACACGCCCATGATCTATTCCAATATGGAAATGTGGAGTGTCTTAATTGACATGGCATCCTTCGAGGACATCGAGAAATGGTTTGCCTACTACAAGACCGACCTCTATTTCCCCTACGAGTATGCAGTCTGGCAGTACACCGACAAAGGCACGGTGGACGGCATCAAGGGGGACGTGGATCTGAATATCAGCTTTAAGGAGTGGTAGGGGCGAGGGTTTCTGCCCAGGAAATTCTCAATTCTCCGTCGGGCGGACTTGCCATTTTCTGCTCGGTGGGTTCTCAATTCTCTGTCGGGAAATTCTCCGTTTTTGGCAGGGCAGGTCGCGGGGAGTGATTCTGAAAAAGAGATTGTCTCCCAATAACTTTTTTGCTCTTCCAGATCCCAATTTTTCGCTGATTTTGGGATCTGGAAGAAGATTTTTTCTCCGTAGGATACAATTTTATAGAAAATTGAATTAATTTTGACGTATTTTTGATTAAATTGGGATCTGATAGAAGATTTTTTTCCACAGGGATACAATGCAAGAAAAACTAATCCAAGAAAGATCAGCTCAAGAAAAGACCAGCCCACGAAAGACCAGCCCAAGAAAGACCAGCTCAAGAAAAGACCAACCCAAGAAAGACCGGCCCAAGAAAGACCGGCCCAAGAAAGACCGGCCCAAGAAAGACCGACCCAGAAAAGACCGGCTCATGGAAGATCAATCCATAAAAGTCAGTGGCTTTGCCGCAGGAATTGCACTGAAAAACTAAAACCCCTCTTTTCTTCGTAGAATGCGCAGATCCCTGCGCTTTTTTGCATTCTCCCATTCCATCTGTTCGCCGGGATCCTCCAAAATGAGGGGCGGCACTGACGCGGGCTTTCCGTCCTCGCCCATGCAGACCATGACAAAGTACGCCCGGTTGATGGGATGTCTTGTGCCGTCGGCATCTTCCTTGTAGGTGTCCACGCGCACCTCCATGGAGGTGTTGCCCACATAGGTCACGCGCCCGATCAACACAATCACATCATTCAGGAATACGCCCTCTTTGAATTGCAGATTATCGATGGCAGCGGTTGTCGCATTGTGGCCACAGTGCCTTCTCGCTGTGGCACCCGCCACCTCATCAATCCATTCCAACAGACGCCCGCCGAAGAGACGGCCGAAACCGTTGATATCCGGATAAATTACCACACGAAGCTGCTCCGTAATCGAATCAGAAACTTTCTTTGGTTCCATCAAAACTTCCTCTTTTCTTTTCCACCGGTACATTTTATATAATACAGTTTAGTACAGGATGAAAGATTTGGCAAGAGAGGCGGGGGATGCCAACCCCACGACCTGAGACAGGGACGAACTATACCTCCGAATCTGCCAGTCCCTGTGCGTATGCAACCAACTTCATACGGTTTTTGCAGCCTAATCTGCGGTAATACTTTAGCAGAAGATTTCTCTGTTCAATATCTCTTTGGGTGGAATCTGCGTCCATGGCGATATATTGTACATCTGACAAGCCCATGATGTAATCCATGCTGGAATTGAAAATTTCTGACATTTTCATAAGGGCGGAAAGACTCGGTAAGTGTTTGTTGTGCTCGTAGGCACTGATCGTTTCCTGCGTGACTTCTAGGGCAATGCTCAACTGCAATTGAGTGATTCCCTTTTCGCGGCGCAGTTCACGGATTCTGTTCTGGGGCATAGGTAAAACATCTCCAATTCTTTAGTTAAAAACAAGTTATACCAGTATTATACCCAACCTTAGAAAAACTAACACAATATGAAACACTGATTTACTTTCATATACAAGTCAAAACTATAAAACATATTGCCTTTTAATGGAATATAATATATACTTGTTTTCTATACAAAAAGACAATATAAAGCAATACAAGATAGGGGAATATATATGAAAATTGCGGTGTGCGATGATCAGGAAATATTTCTGGATCAAATGGAGAAAATTCTCGAAAAACAAGAGGAAATTGAAGGGTACAGACTGTTTCAACAGGTGGAAGCGCTGTGGAAGGACATGGAGGAGGGCGCTTCCTATGATGTGATCCTGATGGATATTGAGTGGAAGGGAAAAAACAAAAACGGAATACAATACGCATCGGAGATCAATGAACGATTTCCGGACAGCCGCATCGTTTTTGTCACTTCCTACAATGACCGTTACTCGCAGGAAATCTTTTGGGAAAAGGTCAATTTGTGCGGTTTTCTGGTAAAGCCGGTCAGGGAAGGCAATTTGGGAAAGCTTCTGGAGAAAGCAATGAAAGAAAGGACGTCCCGGAGAAAGAAGGCACTTGCGGTGCAATATAAGGGAGGCTTGGAATCACTGCCGTACAGCAGAATCCTCTATCTTGAGAGTAATGCGCACCAGATTTCCATTGTGTAGCCTCACACTGTGCTTTTTGTGTACGGACGGCTGGATGATTATGCGGAAGAGATGAGGGAGGATTTTGTGCGTATTCACAAGAGCTATCTTGTAAACATGCGCTATATCAAACGCTTTGAGCGAAAAAAACTGATCCTGCAGAGTGAGGACGCCCTTCCTATCAGCAGATCCATGTATGCGTCCGCCAGACAGCAGTATTTTGATTTTATCAGAAGTCAGGACTAGGGGAGGGCGCAGCAATGTTTTACTACATAGGTTGTTTTGTCCTCTGGATGCTGATGCTGCTTGCTGATGCAGTGTGCAGCTGCCTTTCATTTGAACCCAGAAACAAGAAAAGTCCGAGATGGAAATATGTCGTGTGTCTCATGGCGGCAGAGTTTCCGTTTATGCTGGCTAAGATTCTGGCGGGGAATCATGCTCTGCTGCGAAATGTGTGTGGGGTCTGCATGTTTTTTTTCGTATTGGTTATCCTCATTTGGCTGTTTGAGGGAGAACTGTGGAAAAAGGTGCTGTTTCGCATATTATTAGTCGCTTTCTCCTTTTTAGCGGAAATGATTACCATGGGGATCTTAAAAGACGAGATAGCGGATCAGCTCGGAAAGACATATTTCGGAACGCCCTTGACGCTGACCTTAAGCCTGTATGTTTTTACAATCACGCTGTTGTTCTACTTTCTTCTGTGTATTGTCAAAAAGAAGATATTTGACAGAAAACCCTATTCCATGAAGAGTTTCCTGGTATTCTGTGTTTTTCCCATCAATCAGATTCTGCTGATGCTCTCGTTCAACGAAGCTGCATATACGGCAAGCAGGGTCAATGTTGCGGAGGCGTGGCTTGGGGCGGCTATCGGTATTCTGGCTGATATGCTCCTGTTCTATACCCTGACAAAGCAGCAGGACATGCTGGAGGTTTCCCGCAGACTGCAAGCGGTGGAAAAGGCGTGGGAGGTGGAGCAGAACCATTACAGGGAGATTGAGGCGAGGCGGGAGGAGCTTGCGAGAATCCGCCATGACATGAATGAGCAGCTCTATATTATGAGCCAGCTTCTGAAGAACGAGGACTATGACAAGGTACACGACATGCTGGGCACACTGGCGGTTTACATGGAATCTACGCGGGAGTGCGTGTATTGCGGGGATTCGGTGGTCAATGCAGTCATGGCGGAAAATGAAAAGATCTGTGAGGAAAAACGCATCCGCCTGATCTATGATCTGCTGATTCCCTATCCTCTGAAGCTGAATCCCGTGGCGGTTTGCAGCATCTTTTCCAATCTGATGCGAAACGCCGTGGCGGCTGCCGAAAAGGTACAAAATTCTCCCTTTGTGGAAATCAAGGCATCCCTGCAGGGAGGGTATTTGTCCGTGGCTACAAAAAACAGCTATATCCTACAGAAAAAGACGGACAGAAAGGGATACGGACAAAGCATACTGCGAAGCCTCGCGGAACAGTACAACGGCAGCATGGTGGTGGAGGAGGGCGACGGCTGCTACCGGGTGAGCGTGATTGTGGAAAATAAAAACGAAAAACGCGTAAATAAATATTGAAAACAGTTCTTGGATTGGGTATAATAAAAAGGCAAAAACGAAAAACGTGTAATTATAGACGGAGGCAGCTATGAAACTGTTAAAGATAGCAATAAATGGATTGCCACACTTCAAGAACAGGCTGGATATAGACTTTGTAGCATTACAGAGAGTGGATGATTACGACAAAGAGCGGCTCTGCCATGTCTTTTCAAACATATATGTAAATAAAGCAATTTCGTTTGTGGGTATTAATGCATCCGGAAAGACAACAATCTTGAGAGCAATCTCATTTGTAATGAAAATGCTCAACAATGAATCTTTAAATAACATTCGATCCAAAGCGATTCTTGATGATATGGATGATAATCACCGGGTGATTATTACAACTTATTTTTATGACGGACATGATGTAAACAAGCTGGAAACCGCTATCGTTAAAGAAATAAGCGAGGTGGACGGAAGCGAAAAGCTGATTATAAAAGATGAGAAATTGTGGTCAAAGGATGGTGCAAGGGTAAAGACGAAGAAAAACCTGTTTGACTTTACTGAGACTGATTTAAAGCAGAAACGTGACAAAAACGAGCAGTATCTGATGGACGACGTAAGTATTATTGTGGCAGAGAACAAAAAGAAAAATATGAGTCTTTTCATCTGTGATATGCTGGAATGGACGGATCACAATATTTTAAATGTTCTTGGAAGATTCCCGAAGGAATTGTTGACTTTTTTGGATCCCAGTATTGAGTACCTTGAGTGTAGCTTAAAAGAAAAAAAAGTAGATATCCGGCTGAAATTTTATGGTAAAGAGGAGATTGCAATTAACAGTCTCACAGTATTGGAAAATTATCTGTCTTCCGGAACCATAAAGGGATTAGGTGTGTTTATGAGTGCAACATTTTCGTTTGCCGAAGGAGGATATCTGATTGTTGATGAAATAGAAAATCATTTTAACCGAGAAATTGTCGCCACATTAATACGTTTTTTCATGGATGAAAAAGTGAATAAGAGCGGTGCAACGATTTTGTTTTCGACCCACTATTCAGAGCTATTGGATGAATTTGACAGGAATGACAGTATCTATATTGTCAGAAACAAAGAGGGGATAGGAGTAGAAAATTTGTCCAACATTTTGAAACGAAACGATATCAAAAAAAGTGAAGTTTATGATAGCGGTTATCTCGGAGGAACTGTGCCTGCATATGAGGCCTATATGGCACTGAAAAAAGTCTTGAGAAGTGTTAAATAGGGGGCTTTAGTATGGGGAAATATATAGCATGTATATGTGAAGGAGGTGCAGAACGGGCAATAATTGATTTGCTGCTGGATAATCATAAATTAATTTTTGAACGTGAAGAATTGATGGTATCCTCCGTTTTGTAGATAATATCTGTGATTTACAGTGTTTCAGGTGCAATGTTAAGCGCACTGTTTTCAAATGTAAACGGGCAAAAGAATAACCACCGGTTTTTGATGTGTCGGTGGTCAGCGTTAATTTGGATTTTGGCGGTAAAACGCAAACAGGCGGAAAACTTTTTAAGCTTTCCGCCCATTCATTATACAATATGATTTCTATGTATTCGTTTCACTGGTTAAGGTGCGTGATGGTTTCGCCCAGAGCATTCAGGTTGGCGGTGATCTCCGCGCTGGTGGTTGCCATGCCCTTGGCGAGCTTCTGTACTTCGTCGGCAACGACGGAGAAACCGCGGCCGTGCTCGCCTGCTCTGGCAGCCTCGATGGAGGCGTTGAGTGCAAGGATTTGCTGGCGTTTGCTGTATCCCTCGATTTGTTTGGTGCGCTCGTTGGCGGCTACGATCTGGGAGGCAGCAACGGCGATGCCGTCCTTCAGCTCGTTGACAAGCGCCTCATTGCGCATGTTGGCGTAGCTTGCGCGCACAAACATGTTGATTACGTCGCCCAGCAGATTGGCGGATGCGTCAATTTGTTCCTTGGTCTTTATGTTTACCTTGTGGAGTGCGTCGATGTATCTGTCCTCGTTGATGCTAAGTTCTCTTGCGGTTGCACGGAATTTCTGCTCGTCGGGATGCTCCGGGAGCACCTGACCGCCGATGATGCTTCCGAGTACGGTTCCGTCGTCGAGGGTGATGGGAATGCCGAAGTCTACCAGTCCGGCGTGGCAGGGGTATACACCCGTTCCCTCACGATCACATTTTTCGCAGCGTTTCTTTCCCTCTGCGCTGCCGCGGGTCAAGTCGATGCAGAACTCGGTAAAGTTGTAGCAGTCGCTGATATACTTTCCGTCCGCGCCAACCGCTACAGTAGCAAGTCCTGTGCTGACTGCCCAGTGCCTCATAATCTGCTCAAATTTCTCCATGTCGCAAAAATCTTGGATTTTCATGGTGTTCTCCTTTGTAGCTTTTTCTTTATTTTAACATAGTTGAGGGGGTGAGACAAGGTTGCGAAAACGGTTTCGCACTCTTAAAAATGTATATTTTTCAAAACATTTGGGTATATTATCGCTCAGCAACTGTTTACGGAAAGGCTGGTGCATATGGCAGGAACGGTATGTTACATCAAGTTGAATCAGAATGTTGAGGTTATGTCGGAAGATGTATACATGAAGGACGCGGGAAGCGTCTATTGCGCGGACAAAACGGTGGCAGCCAAGGTAAAGAGTATGCGGATTCACAAGTTTCAGGAGAAGGATTGCAAGCGGTGTGTGATCAGTGTGCTCAAAATTACGGAGATGATAGAGCAGATGTGCCCGCAGGTGACGGTGGAGAGCGTGGGAGAGAGCGATGTGGTAGCGGAGTGGGTCAAGGTAAATAAGCACAAGGGAACCGCACAGCTTTTCAGGATCATCCTGGTTGCGATTATCAGCTTTTTCGGCACGGCGTTTACCATCATGGCATATCACAATGATATCGGCATTGCGGATGTGTTTGCGCAGATTCACAGGCTGGTCATGGGCAGTGATCCGGAAGGGGTATCGGCGCTGGAGGTGGCCTATTCAGCGGGACTTTCCATAGGAATTATTGTGTTCTTTAATCATGTGGGCGGCAGGCGGCTCACGAAGGATCCTACGCCGATCGAGGTGGAGATGCGGAAATATGAGACAGATGTGAACACGGCGCTTGTGGACACCGCCGAAAGAGAGGGCAAAATCATCGATGTGGAATAGTTTGAAATACTTGTTTCTGATTGTGTTCGGCGGGAGCTTTGGCATGCTGGCAGCCGCCGGTGTGTTCACCGTGCTTGTGGCTGTCGGGCTGATTCCACGATTTGCAGGTAAGACGCACACAGCGGGAAAGGTGTTTTTATATGAAGAAATGGTGATCGCCGGAACGGTGGTGGGATGCATCGTCAGTGTGTTTGAACGTTTTTTTTACTTTGATGTGTGGATGGCGGCACTGGGGCTTTCCGGCAGGGCTGTGGAGGCGATAGGACTTGCCTTTACCGTATTGTTCGGGCTGTTTGCCGGCATGTTTGTGGGGTGTCTTGCACTGGCGATTGCGGAGATGTTGGACAGTATTCCGATTTTTGCGCGGCGGGTGGGCTTCCGGCATGGTCTGGGCATCGCGATCTGTGCCATGGCTGCCGGAAAATTTGTAGGCTCCCTTTTGTATTTCATTTTAGGCGTGCACGACTGGGTATGAGGTATAAAATAGATGATTTGTGCGGATAGTATAGGTTACAATGATGCGACGGAGGCAACGGTTTATGAAGGAAATTTTGAAAAATGACATGCAGGCTACAACCGGAAAGCGCGGGGAGTTACGCAGTATGCAAGGTGTGGAACAGGAAACGCCTGTCAAGCAGAGCGCAGAAGATGTGGAATGTGTGCAGTGTGCATCTGCCGATGTGGAGAGCAAGAAACAGAATTATGAGAAGTATGTGAAGGAAATGACGCCGGTTCATAATTTCTGGCTGCAGCTTCTCAAAGCATTTCTGGTGGGCGGGCTCATCTGTGTACTGGGGCAGGGCATCTTGAATTTCTGTACGGGCGTGTTGGATGTTGACAAGGATACCGCCGCCAGTCTTTGCACGATTGTCCTGATTTTGTTGAGTGTTCTGCTCACCGGCTTTAACATTTATCCTTGCATTGTGAAATGGGGAGGAGCGGGCGCGCTGGTACCCATTACCGGTTTTGCCAATTCCGTGGCAGCACCCGCCATCGAATTTAAGAAGGAGGGCTGGGTATTCGGCGTTGGCTGTAAGATATTTACCATTGCCGGGCCTGTTATTCTCTATGGCATTTTCACCAGTTGGGTCTTGGGCGTGATCTGCTGGATTTGGCAGTTCTTTTAAGGGGTGTCAGGGGAGGAAATAGTGTTTGATCATATCCTGTACCAATCCGGTATCCAAAGGCTGCTCCTTTGTCTCATATGTGATAAGCAAATTGATGGAAGGAATGATGCCGTTTGCGCAATACAGTTGAAGTTTGGAAGTGGCTTGTTTGCAGTAGGCATCGTTGCCCATCATGCCGAAATGCTCCCAATAAAAGAAATTGCCGGTCTGGGGATGGCGGATGGTGAAGTCGGGATAGCAGAGTACATTCCCCAACAGGAGCGGACTTTCGTAACGGAATGGAATCCGGTTGGCAGACAGTAAAGTTGCAATCAATGCTTCTGATTTGGAGCGGACACAGATACCGTTGCCGGTTCGGTAAATCAGATGTTCCGGGTTCTTGGGGTTATGTTCGTAAGAGGCGGCTTCCCACTCGGCGAGGACTGCGGAGGTCGACTTGAAATGGGGAGCAAGTAGTTGCGTAAGTTCCGGGCAGGAGCCCTGCAACATCTCCATTGATTGCCTTTCTGACGAATGATGTTTCAAATAAAATTCCAATGCTCTCTTTTCATGCAGTATCTCTTCGCGCAGGGCGGACAGATATTTTTTTATTGCAAGCTGTTCTGCCAACGCGCGATCGGACTTTGCAATATAATGCTTTGATTTTCCGTCGCTGCAATACCATTTGCAGTAGGGAGCGGAATGGGTGATCACCAGCTTTCCTTTGGGAAGCGTAAGTAGTTTTTCATCTATTTCTTTCAGCTGTGTGGTGAGACGAGAATATTCCGCTTTGGCTTGTTCGTAAATCATAATAATCCTCCTTTTGTGGTTTGTAGTTAATGAAATTATGGGAAGAGCAAATATTTCAGTATGGATGAGGTGTGAGAGATGCATCTGATGAAATTACCGGTAAGACAGTGTAGGGATAATGTAGAAATAGTGTAAAATAGTGTAAGGACAGGTAACTTTTTGGGAGAGGCATAGACATGTGGGGAGGAGGGAAACGCGTAGAGGAGAGAGGGAGGTAAAATGCTAAGATGATGAGAGGACGAACATGTACAGTGCGAAGGTAATAAGGGGAACAGGCATGTAAAGTAGGTGTCGAGACGATGAGGGGAGCTGACAGGTAAAGTGCCGAGGTGTCGAGGAAATTTGCCATGATCAGAAGAACACGGATTGCAAGTGGAGCCATGTAAAGCAGTAAAGGCTCATTGTATCCAGACGAATTTTTTTCTTGTTTTGGATCCTAATTTCATGTCAAAAAGGCTTTTAAAAGAGCGGATTTTTAGGAAATTGTATCCAGGCAGAACTTTTTGTTTTGCTGGATCCCATTTTTTGCGGATTTGTGGGATCTGGATGAGAACTTTTTTCCTGTGAGATACAATTTGATAAAAAAGCATGTTATTTAAAGGGGAATTTAGGGAAAATTGGGACCTGAAATAACATTTTTTCTTGATAGGAGACAATCGGCGGAAGATGTGGACAATCGCCGGAAAATTTGGGAGACGGATTACCGATGAAGCATATGGCAAGATAGAAGAAGCTTGGCGGGAATTAGGGCATTTCTGCAGCCCCCATCCCCGGAATCCTGCCAAAGCAGGATTCCGAGCCGGGGACGGAAAAATCAGAGTCTGATTTTTTATACTACCAGGAAGAACTTCACAAGGAACAGCAGGGAAATGATGTAGGTCAGGATGGACACGTCTTTTGCCTTGCCGGTGAAGACCTTGATTACGGAGTAGGAGATCAGACCGAGGCCGATGCCGTGTCCGATGGAACCGGAGATAGGCATTGCGATCAGCATCAGTGCTGCGGGAAGGCTCTGGGAAATATCTTCAAAATCAATTTTCTTTAAGCCTGTCAGCATCAGAAGTCCTACATAGATCAGTGCAGAGGAGGTTGCGGCAGGGGGAATGATAGCCGCAATCGGCGCAATGAAAATACATGCAAGGAACAGGATGCCGGTAGTGAGGGCGGTAAGACCTGTACGGCCGCCTGCTTCCACGCCGGAAGCGGACTCCACAAAGGTGGTAACGGTGGAGGTACCGGTCAGGGCGCCCGCGATGGTGCCGACTGCGTCAGAGGTCAGCGCTTCCTTCATCTGAGGCATATTGCCCTTGTCGTCAACCATTCCGGCGCGGGAGGCGGTGCCTACCAGAGTACCGATGGTATCAAACATATCGATGATACAGAAGGTGATCACCAGCGTAATGACGGTGAACCAGCCGATGCTGAACAGAGAGTTGAAGTCAAATTTAAACAGGGTAGTCTGTGCCATATCACCGAAGGCGGGAAGGAAGGATGCGTCTGCAAGGGAAGCAAACGGATTGATGCCGAGGAAGATTGCCTCGCCTGCCCAGTAGATCACGGAGGCTGCCAGCATACCCAAAAGCACGGCGCCTTTAATGCCCTTCTGTGCCAGAATGATAATCAGGAAAAGTCCCACAAACATGGTGACAACGGTCAGAACCATCTGAGCGTAGCCGTCCCCCATGTTGCCCTTTGCAAGGCTGGGAGTCAGGGAACCGAAGAAGTCACGCATTACATAGAAAGTGCCGTTCTCGTTGATTACGCCTGCATTGGAGCCCACGCCGATGTTCAGAAGCATCAGACCGATTGCGGGAGCAATGCCGAGACGAATGCCAAGGGGAATGGCGTTTACAATCTTCTCGCGCACATTGAGGACGGAGAGGATCAGGAACAGAACACCCTCGATCAGGATGATGCAGAGAGCAGCCTGAAAGGACTGCAGATAGCTAAGACCGGTCAGGCTTACGATGTTGGTAACCACAACGGCGAAAAAGCTGTTAAGTCCCATGCCGGGTGCCATGGCAAAGGGCTTGTTTGCAAGAAATGCCATCACAATGGTACCGATTGCAGATGCAATACAGGTGGCAAGGAACACACCGTTCCACAATTCGGGTCCCCCCTGAGAACCGAAGCCGGTTAAAAGATTGGGGTTCAGGGCAATGATGTAAGCCATTGTCATGAACGTGGTCAAACCGGCGACAATTTCGGTGCGCACGGTCGTACCGTTTTCTTTGAGCTTGAAAATTTTCTCCATAAGAAATCTCTCCTTAGTGTATTTTAAAAACATTTCTATTATAAAGAAATCTTAACAGGACTGTCAACAGAGATGCATGGATATTGTGACGAAATCAAAAAAATAAAATTTCCATATGTTTCAAGAAAATTTAGAAAATGTTACAAAAGTATTTCGGATTTTGATGTGATGTGCTATAATACAGACTTGAACTGCATATTACTGTTAATGTAACCAAAGAATGGAATGCCCGAATGGGGCAAAGCGATAGATGAGGAAAACATGAAGAGAAGAATTGGAGATGTGATATTGGTGGTCTGCCTGCTGCTGGGAATGATTTATGCGGCGCGGCAGAGTGGAATAGAGGAGCAGAGCGGCATCAGCGTCGCAGCGGCGGAGGCGTATGCGGCCGCCGCGGATGTGGCAGGTGTGGCACAGATGGGCGCGGTCGCAGGCGGAAATGGCACGCAGGGAAATGAGACCGGAGCGACGGAAGCAGCCGGAACGAGGGCAGCAGTACAGTCCGCCGGGACAGGCGTAACCGGAACCGGAGCGGAAGCGCAAGCAGGCGCGGTTGCAGGCGGAAATGGCACGCAGGGAAATGAGACCGGAACTTCCTCCTCCACCCAGACCGCGGACACCCGCACTGAGGGCGGCGTGGCGGAGGCGTTTTCGGCGGGAAAGAATGTATTTGGCATGAGCGGACAGAAGGGAACGCCCGGCAGTGACGGAACGGTTTCCGGCAATGGTTTTGACGGCACGGTATCCGATGGAAACGGCGCAGTGGTCGTGTCCGGCGGCGATGCGGCAGTGACGGATGTTTCATCGGGAGATGCCGCGGAGGAAGATGAATACGCGAATCTGGCGATTGCCGATGTAAACAAATATGTGAATGTGAGAAAAGAGCCTAACACGGATTCGGAGATCGTGGGCAAGATATACAGCGGCGCGGTGGCGCAGATCCTTGCAGTGGCGGGCGATAACGATGACTGGTTCCAGATCGTTTCCGGCAGCGTGGAGGGCTATATCAAATCAGAGTATTTCATATACGGCGACGCGGCACTGGAGGTGATCGATCAGTACGTGACCAGATACGCCAAGGTGCAGGTAGCCAGACTGAACGTGAGAAAGGAGCCCACCACGGATTCCAAGCGGATCGGCTATGTGGATGAGGGCGAGAAGATACTGCTTCTGGAGGATTGCGGCGACTGGCTCAAGGTGCAGTACACGGACAGCAAAGAGGGATATGTTTCCGCAGAATATGCGGAGGTCGTGGAAGAATTTGTCTATGCGAAATCCATTGAGGAGGAGCGGGCGGAGCTGGCGGCAAAACAGGCACTGGCAGCGAGAGAGACCGTGTCCGAGCAGAAGGCACCCGAGAGCACGACGATTGTATTCCCGGAGACAAGCTACACCTCCAACGAGGAGCTGCGCAGGGCAATTGTAGACTATGCGCTGCAATATGAAGGTTACCGTTATGTGCATGGCGGAAGAAGCCTGTCAAGCGGTACGGACTGCTCGGGCTTTACCTGCTATATTTACGCGGACTTCGGTTATTCCATCAGCAGAACGCCGGACGGGCAGTACAGCAAGGCGGGACGGGCAATCTCCTACGAGGAGATCCAGCCGGGCGACATCATCTGCTATTCCTCCAACGGAGGCAAGTCCTGTACGCATGTGGCACTTTATATTGGGGATGGCAAGATCATTCATGCCGCCAACTCAAGAAAAGGTGTCATCATCGGCAGGGCCGACTATGACACCATTATCGGAATCAGAAATGTAATTGATTAAACAGATCCTGTTATTGGGAGAGCGCTTGTTCCTTTGTGAGCATCCACTCTCCCAATATTTCGTTGCTCCATTTTGTGAGATTGTCGAGGGAGAGCGTCACGCCGCCGTAGGAGCGGATGCCGTGTGAAGCGGCGAGCTCAGCGGTATAATTTTCCAGAAAATAAACATTTTCAAACCGAACCCGGTTGTTATACTGGCAGACCATGGGGATGGCTCCGGTCTTTTCGGAGGTGATGGAGATGCCGTCCTCCGCCACATGGAACGTCACCCATGCCATTGCTTCCAGCATGCTCTGGGCATTTTTCTGCGTGGATACATAGTTGCCCAGCGAATAAAAGCAGAGGGCGCGGTTTCCGTTTTCCGCCTCTATCCATTCTACCGGCTGGATCACATGGGGGTGGGTGCCGATGATCAGATCAGCACCGGCCTCAGCCATCTGCATGGCAAATTCCTTCTGGTACTTGGAGGGCTTTGCGCTGTACTCGGTTCCCCAGTGGGGGCAGACGATCACGACGTCCGCAGCTTCCTTTGCCCGTTCAATATCCGAAAGCACCTGCGGATTCAGTGTGGTGAAATCAAGACGGTTCCGCTCGTTGTAGCTGCACAGGAAATTCAGATGTCCCACGACGGAGGAGGGAATGGTTTCCGAGTTGGGGCTGTATGTGTAATTCAGCACGGCAAAGGTCACATCATCAATGGTGATCAGCGGAAGTTCCTCCGCGTCCTCCTCCGTCTCATAGATGCCGGTCACCAGCACCTCCGGGTGGGTTTTCCAGAAGGCGGCGCAGCTAAGCAGGCCGTCCACGCCCTGATCGGCAGAGTGGTTGGAGGCTTGCAGCACCACATTGAAGCCTGCGGCGGCGATGGCGTCCCCCACCTCTGTCGGGGAATTGAAGCGGGGAAATCCGGAGAAGCCCCGGTCATTTCCGCCTAAGATCGTTTCCTGGTTGATGATCTTCACATCTGCATTTTCCAGCATATCAGAGATGCTTTCAAACAAAAAATCATAATTTAAGCTGCCGTCCTCCTGCTTTCCCGTTTTTACAATTCCCATATGCAGAAGGTCATCGCCGACCGCCATCAGGGTGATGTCCCGCTCGGGGAAAGGTGTGGGCGTAGGCTCCGGCGTGGGTGTCGGCACAGGTGTGGGCGTGGGGGCAGGTGTTTCCACAGAAGCCATCTCCCCTGCGGCAGTGCCGCTTCCGCCCACCGTGCTGCTGCCGCCGGACGCAATATAATATACCAGAATACCGCCGCCCGCAGTCAAAAACGCACAGCAGAGCAGTATCAGCAGAAATACTTTTGTCTTTTTCATGGAATCCTCCGTTTTTGTCTCAGAAGTAAATTGCGATGGAACGGCTAACATTATAGCACGAAACTTCTGGTTTGTATATGCGCAAACAGGCGATGTTTGTGTGGTTGAGGAAAAGAGAAAAATATGGTATGATGAGAGCCAAAATAAGCGAAGGAGAGTCGGATATGCTGCCGGAGGATTTTCTTGACAGAATGAAGCATATGCTGGGGGAGGAGTACCCGGCGTTTTTACAGAGCCTTGACGGGGAACGTTACAGGGGGCTCAGAGTGAATACAAGAAAGACGGATGTGGCGGAATTTCTGGAAAAATGTCCGTTTGACCTGACGCCGGTTCCGTGGACGGAAAACGGTTTTTACTACCCGGAGGAAGCACCGGCAGGCAAGCATGCGTTCCATGAGGCGGGTGTGTATTACATTCAGGAGCCGTCCGCCATGGCGCCGGTGCCTTTTCTTGGCGTAAAACCGGGGGATCGTGTGCTGGATCTGTGCGCGGCGCCGGGAGGAAAGTCAACCCAGATCGCCGATTTTCTGCGCGGCGAGGGCATTCTTGTCTGCAATGAGATCCATCCGGCAAGGGCAAGAATTTTGTCCGAGAACATAGAGAGAATGGGCGTTGTCAATGCACTGGTGCTCAACGAAACACCGGAGCGGCTCGCCGGCTTTTTCACAGGATATTTTGACAAAATATTGGTGGACGCGCCCTGCTCCGGGGAGGGCATGTTCCGGAAAAACGAGGAAGCGTACGGGGAGTGGAGCCTTGAAAATGTCAGGCATTGCGCCGAGCGGCAGGACGGGGTGCTTGACTGTGCGGCGGAGATGCTGCGCCCCGGCGGAAGAATGGTCTATTCCACCTGTACCTTTGCTCCGGCGGAGGATGAGGACGCCATTGCGCGGTTTCTGGAGAGACACCCGGAGTTTAGGGTAGTGCCGGCGGAATGCCCGGAAGGCTTTACGCGCGGTGTGCCCGGATGGGCGGAACACCCCATGCCGGAATTGGCGGACACGCTCCGGCTCATGCCGCACAAGCTGAAGGGCGAGGGACATTTTCTGGCAGTGTTGGAAAAACGGCTTTCTGCGGATGAGGATCTGTGCGGGGTATCCGAGGCGGCGCTCAGACGCCCCTGCAAAAACGGGACGGAGCGGGGAATTTCCCAGAAAGAATATGCGGAATGGTTGGATTTTAAAGCGGAGCGGCTGAGAGATTTTTCGTGGGATGGCACCTATATCCGGTTTGGAGACCAGCTCTATCTGGGAGCACCGGAGCTGCCCGCACTGAAAGGGCTGAAGGTATTGCGCCCCGGACTGCACCTTGGCACGATCAAGAAGAACAGGTTTGAGCCGTCCCATGCGCTGGCGCTGGCAATCGCTCCCAGACAGGCGAAGCAGGTGGCGGAGCTTGCGGCGGACAGCCCGCAGGCGGCACAATATCTGAACGGCATGACATTGACGGGGGGCGACGGCGTCACGATCAGAGGCGGCGACGCCAAGGGCTGGTGCCTTGTGTGCGCGGACGGTTACAGCCTCGGCTGGGCGAAGGCAGCAGGCGGCATCCTGAAAAATCATTATCCCAAGGGACTTAGAAAATATTAGAAAAACTGCTCAGAAAAGAGGATTGACATGCAGGTAAACGAGATTGTGGAACAGATGGACGGATTGATCTCCTCCGGGCGTGGAGCGGAGGCACAGGCGCTGCTTGAACAGGGCATCTGCCGGGCAATGGAGGAAAAGGATGACGCCGCCCTTTTGACGCTTCTGAATGAGATGATCGGCTACACAAGGGAGACCAGCCGGGTGGAGGATTCCTACCGGTACGCGGATGCGGCGCTTGCGCTGATGGAACAGATGGGAATTGGCGAGACCACCGCTTACGCCACCACGCTGCTCAATATTGCAAACGCTTACCGGGCGGGAGGGCGGCTCGCAGACTCCCTTGCGCGCTATGAGGAAGTGATTGCCCTCTATGAAAAGCAGTTGGATCAGAATGACATGCTTTTTGCGAGCCTGTATAACAATATCAGTTTGTTGTATCAGGAAATGGGCGATTTTTCCAAGGCGAAGGAAAGTGAGCTAAAGGCGCTTGCAATCGTGAAGCAGAACGACGATGTCTATTTTGAGGAGGCGGTCACCTGTGCCAATCTTGCGGCAAGCTGCCTGCAGCTGGGCGAGGATGATCTTGCGGCAGGGTATTTTGAACATGCCATAAGCATTTTTGAGACCCGAGGCATCCGGGATTCCCATTATGCGGCGGCGCTTTCGTCCATGGGAACCTTCTATTACAGGCAGCGTGACTTTGAGCGTGCCGCGGACTGCTTTGAAAAGGCGATGGCGGCGGTGAAGGAGTCACTCGGCGAGAACGAGTATTATCACAGACTTGCGGAAAATCTGGCGGCGTGCCGGCATGCGGTGCGGGAGGAGCCTCTGTCCGGGCTTGCTTTATGCCGTCTTTTCTATGAAAAATACGGCAAGCCCATGCTGGAGGCAAAGTTTTCGGAGGATCTGGACAAAATTGCGGTGGGGCTTGTGGGCGAGGGCTCGGACTGCTTTGGTTTTGACGATAAAATTTCAAGAGATCATGATTGGGGTCCCGGTTTTGCAATCTGGATTCCGGAGGAGACAGATGCAAAAATCGGAGATGCGCTGCGGGCTGCCTACGACGCCCTGCCGAAGGAATTTATGGGCGCTGTCCGCATGGAAAGCCCACAGGGAAAGGGACGAGTCGGGGTATGTACTGTCCGCAGCTTCTATGAGCGGATATTGGGTGCGGAGCACTGCCGCAATCTGACCAAGACCGTGACCGCCGGGGATTTTGCGTGGGAGGAGCTTGCGGACGAGGCACTGGCAGGCGCCACAAACGGCGAGGTGTTCTATGACGGCGCGGGCGTTTTCAGCGCCATCAGAAAGGTGCTGCAGGAGGGCTGCCCGGAGAGGATATGGTATTTGAAGCTGGCGGAGGCATGTGCAAAATTTTCTCAGGCGCTGCCTTACAATTATGAGAGAATGTCAGGGAGAGGGGATTCTGTGGCGGCGCTGCTTGCAAAGGCGGAGGGGCTGCGGCAGGCAATGAAGCTGGTTTATTACATGGACGGTGAGTACCCGCCCCACGACAAATGGCTCTATGCGGGCATCGCGGGAAAGCAGGACTGTGGTCAGATCGCGGACGTTCTGCGGGAATTGGGAGATGCGGGAGAAGTGCCGGGCGTGGGAGAAGTGACAGAGAAGCTTGGCAGTCTGCTGGCGGATCGGTTGTATGAAAAGGATTATGTGGGCGTCAGGGAGCCCTATCTGGCATATTATGTGCAGGAATTGTTGGAAAAAGCGGTCCTTTCGGAGGAGAGCATTGAGGAGCTGGCGCAAAAGATTGCCAAAGAGGAGTTTGCTGCCTTTGACAAGGTGCGAAACGAGGGCGGCAGGGCAAGCTGCCAGAATGACTGGTACACCTTTTCCATTATGCGCCGCAGCCAGTACCTCACATGGAGCAAGAATATGCTGCTTCAATATCTCTGCGATTTCAGGCAGGCGGAACAGAACGGGCGCAACCTGATCGAGGAGAAGTACGGGAGAATGATGGAGAGCACCGCGCCGGAAAGGTATGCGGAGATAGCGGATCGCATTCCGGCAGTTCCCGAAGAAAAGAAGCAGATCATAGAGGCAATCGTGCAGATTCAGGTTGGCTTTATGGAGGCATTTGCGGCACGGTATCCTCGTCTGGCGGCAAATGCGAGGACGATCCACACTTACGACGACAGAGAGTATGACACCTCCTATGAAACCTATCTGAGAGGGGAGCTCGGCACCTATTCCGACAAGATGCTGACTATGTACGGGCGCTTTGTGGTGCAGCTTGCCAAGGAGGGAAAGAACCTTGCTGAAATGACGATGGAGAACAGCGCGCGGCTGTACGGGTATGAAAGTCTGGAGGCAGCCGAGGAGAAGATGTCGCTTTAAGTGTCGGCGACGCCGAATTTCCGGGAAATCCGCAGGAATGAACGGCTCAAAGGTATATCTTGGAAAAAACAGGGCACAATGCAAGTAGAAATTGCGCCCGGAAAAATGCAGGATAGAGCGGGCAGGGAAAGTGAGGCGTTTGAGACATGAAGGAAGCGGACATGAAATATGACGGATTCGGAGGCATGGACGAAGCAGGGCAGAACGGAGCGGAGAGCGTACATGAGGCGGAAGGGAAACGTGACCGGATTCAGAGCGCGGTCGGAGCGGAAGCAAACGGAATCGGCAACACAATAGGTATGGAGTTTGCCGGGGCAGGCAGCATGCCGGGTATAGGTTTTGCCGGAATCGGCAGCGCGGCGAGCATGGGATTTGGCGGAGCAGCCGGAATAAACGGCATGACAGGAGAGGAGACCTTCTGGGGGCTGCCGGTAGCCTTTGCCATGGAGGAGGAAGCCCGTGACCGTATCGGCAACATGACGGACGAGCAGCGCGAGGTACTGCGCCAAAAGAGCACCGGTCTGACGGATGACAGCCAGATCGAGGAGCTGGTGCGCATGGTTGCGGAAGGGAAGTTTGAATAAAAAAATACGAACCGACCACCAAAAGCCAGATCAAAATCTGACGATTGGGAGGCCGGTTCATTTTTTAAACAAATCTTACGCGCACTATTTCGGCCGCACGGTCAGCCGGGCGATGTGCCCGTCGGGGGAGACAGCCTGCACCGTGGCGATTGCCATGACATGGAAGCCGCCGAAGGAGGCGATAAACTCCGCCTGATTGTCGTTGACCACCATGGCTTCCGAGATGGAATACTGTCTGAAGGTAAATTTGTTGCGGAAGAACATGGAAATGGCTTCCCTGCCGTACAGGTGATATTCGTGCTGCGGCGTACCGTTGGGACAGTAATCGCAGAGATGTCCGTCCTTGGTGAAAAGCTCGCCCAGCGCGGCAAAATCCTTCTGATTCATAACTTCTACATATTGTTCAATCGGTCTCATAGCAGTTCCCTCCTTTAATATACCTTCTCGGTGTTCAGCAATGCGTCGGTGCCGCCGTCCACAAACAGAATGTTGCCGTTGATGCCCTTGGCAGCGGGCGAGGCGAGAAAGACGATGACAGATGCGATTTCCTCGGGATCCATCAGGGTTTCCGTGCCGTACTTGGTAGGGATGGGAAGCGCGTTCAACGCCATTTTCGCATTGATCGACATGGTTGCGGTCATGGCGGTGTTGACATTGCCCGGCGCAACTGCGTTGATCCGCACGCCGTTTGCCGCGAAGGAAGCGGAATGGCGGCGCACCCATCTTGCAAGGGCATATTTGGTGGCAACATAGATGCTGTTGCCCACGGACAGGTTGGCACCGTCCAGGGTGCTTACCAGATTCACAATTCTCTGTTCATCCCCGATATTGTTCAAAAGATCTGCGATGTCCATTCTTCCAGCGCCCTGTGAAATGGTGTTGGAAGCGGTGACAACGCAGGTGCCGTGCTTTTTCTCCAACAGATCATACACACCTCTGGCAAGTGTGACCGTGCCAAAATAATTCAGGGAAACGATCAGCGGAAGGTTGCCGCATGCCCCCGATACCCCGGCGTTGCAGATCATGCCGTCAAGACCTTCCGGGTGCAGAAGATGCAGCTTGTCGATCGTCTCCTGCCTGCCCTCCGGTGTTGCCAGATTCACACAAATGTCGCCACCCTTTAAGTCAATGTTGATTACCTCGTGGCCGTCCGCCCTCAAAAGTTCTACCGTTTTTGCACCGATTCCGCTGGAACCGCCGGTAATTGCAAATACACCCATAGTGCTCCTCCTTATTTCAAAACTGTATGTACATATCCTACATTTTCCATTATAATGAAGATTGATACCTTTAAAACTACCAAAACAGTACAAAATAAAGATACCAGATGGAGAAAAGACCATGCGCGCATACGATTTTTCAAAGAGAGGAAAAATTTCATTATATGAATATCTGTACGAATGTCTGAAAAAGGATATTCTGGAGGGACGCATTGCGGCGGGGGAGAAGCTGCCCTCGAAACGGGAGATGGCGCTGCTCCATGACATCAGCGTGAAAACCGTGGAAAATGCCTATGGGCAGCTGATCGCGGAGGGCTATCTGGAGGCGATGGAGAAGCGCGGGTATTTTGCGGCAAAGGTGAGCCATGAGAACTATCATATTCATAGAGGTGAAAAAGAGAGGAACGAAAAATCAGCTTGTCGGAGCGAGACGCAGGCAGAAAAAAATTGCGGGCTGGAAAGTCGTGGACGGGAAAGCCGCAAACAGGAAGCAGGGGAGGGAAGCAGCGCCCCCCTCCCCTGCTTCGCCGACTTCACATCCTCCAACACCACGACCTGCGCAAAGTTCCCCCTCTCCCGCTGGAACCGGGTCATGCGGGAGACACTGAGCAGTCAGGATGTGCTGCTCTTGCAGACCGCCCCCTTTCAGGGCGTGGAGAAGCTGCGCCGGGAAATCGCAGCCTACCTTTCACGAAACAGGGGAATGGAAGTAGACCCGGAGTGTATTCTGGTGGGCGCGGGGACAGAATATCTCTACGGCAGGCTCCTGCGGCTGCTGCAAAAAGACCGGTATGCGGTGGAGGATCCCGGTTATCGCAAGATAGCGAGGATTTACCGGGACAGCGGAGCCGAGTGCTGTTATATCCCTGTGGACGAATCGGGTATCTGCACGGAAAAACTGCGGGAGAGCGGTGCCGAGGTGGTGCATGTGTCGCCGGGATACCATTTCCCGCTGGGGACGGTCATGCCCATCGCGCGCAGGCAGGAGCTTCTGGCGTGGGCATCGGAGGCGCCGGGGCGGTATATCGTGGAGGATGATTACGATTGCGAGTTCCGATACAGCGGGCGCCCCATTCCCTCCATACAGAGCATGGACAGGCAGCAGCGCGTCATTTACCTCAACACCTTCAACAAGACCCTGTCCCCCGCCCTGCGCGTGGGCTATATGGTTCTGCCCGAACCCCTGATGGCGTGCTATGAGCAGAGCATGAATTACTATTCCAACACCGTGTCCAGCTTTGAGCAATTTGCGCTGGCGGAATTTATGGAAAAAGGATATTTTGAACGCCACATCAGCAGAATGCGGAAATATTATCGGGAGTACAGGGAGCGGATCAGACTGATCTTGAAGGAGTCGGTGCTTCCCATCAGCAAAACCGGCGGGGATGAGGCAGGAACCCGCATTCTGGTGGAGCTTGTGACCACGCTTACCGATGCACAGATCAAGCAGGAGGCGGCAAAGGTGGGGATCAAGCTGGAGTGCCTGTCGGAATTTTGTCAGGAACGGAAGGAGATGTTCGCCCATACATTGATTTTAAATTATGCGGACATGGACGAGGCGGTGATGAAGGAGGCAATCGGACGGCTTGCGCATATTTTTTCCAAATAAAGTCATACTAAAGAAAAAATGTGCAGAAGGACGGACGAAGCTATGAAGGAAACAGAACTGTGTACCGTAGGAAAACAGAGCGTGAAACTGAAAGAACAGGTATACATCAACGGAAGCGCCTCCATTGTGGGAACCAAGGAGGGCGAGGGGCCGCTTGGACTTTTGTTTGACATGGTGGGCGAGGATGATATGTTTGGATGCCAGACATGGGAGGAGGCGGAGAGCAGCCTCCAGAAGGACGCCGTATACATGGCGCTTGGAAAGGCGGAGAGGAAGCCGGAGGACATGAGATACATTTTTGCCGGTGACTTACTTGGTCAATCAATAGCCACATCATTTGGTATTATGAATTACAGCATACCACTACTGGGTGTATACGGAGCCTGTTCCACCTGCGGAGAGGCACTGACGCTGGGAGCCATGACGGTGTCGGGAGGCTTTGCAAAGGAAGTGGTGTGCGTGACCTCAAGCCATTTTGCAAGCGCGGAAAAAGAGTTCCGGTTTCCGCTTGGCTATGGCAGTCAACGACCGCTTTCCGCAAGCTGGACGGTGACGGGCAGCGGGGCGTTTGTTCTGGGAAGTGAGCAGGGACAGCATTGCCGGGCGCGGATCACGGGAATGACCGTGGGAAAGATCGTGGACTTCGGGCTTAAGGATTCCCTGAATATGGGGGCGTGCATGGCGCCCGCAGCGGCTTCAACCATAGAAACACACTTCACTGACTACAACAGTCAACCGGAGGAATACGACAAAATCATAACGGGAGATCTGGGAAGTGTGGGGCAGCGCGTCCTTCTGGATCTATTGCGGGACAAGGGAATCGACATTGCAGACAGGCATATGGACTGCGGCATGGAGATCTATGACGCGGAGACCCAGGACACCCACGCGGGCGGTTCCGGCTGCGGCTGCAGCGCCGTCACGCTGTCCGCCTATATCCTGAAACAGCTGGAGGAGCACAACTGGAATAAGGTATTGTTCGTGCCCACCGGCGCGCTGCTCAGCAAGACAAGCTACAACGAGGGACAGACGGTGCCGGGCATTGCGCACGCGGTGGTGATCGAGAGTATATAAAGCTGAATTTGACAACAAAAAAAGTCGCTGAAATACAAACAATAACGTTTGGGTGTATTTTAGCGACTTTTTCTTGTGTTATAATTAAAACATACATTGAACCGGTGCGATGTATGGGAACAAACAGTTTATACATATTGTGCTAAAATGCAAAAAATGGAGGTTACTATGAAGAAAAAGTTAATGAAATGGGCGGCTGCCGCGATGGCAGTAGCTATGATGACTACAATGGTCGGATGTGGGGGAGCAGACGAAGGAAGTAAACAGACTGGACAGGATGCCGTGACGAATCAGGGAACTACCGGTAACACCGATCAGAAAGATACAGGAGAAAAGGTTACCATCAAATTCTGGCATACCTACGGTGACAGCGAGGAAGCGGTATTTTTGAATACAGTTCTCCCCATGTGGGAGAAGGAGCATCCCGATATTACCGTTGAGGCGGTTCGTCAGGACAGCAGCAACTATCACCAGATGGTGGTTACGGGCTTTGGTACGGGAGATGTGCCTGATGTGGCGCGTATCGATATTGTAAATACTGCTTCCTATGCGGCTCAGGGCGGACTGGTTGCCTTGAGTGACAACGCGGATTTTGAAGGAATTCAGGGAGATTATCTGGATGGGCCTCTTTCCACCAATTTTTATCAGGGCAAATATTATGGTCTGCCGCTGGACACAAACTGCAAGGCAGCCGTAGTCAATATGAATACGATGAAGGAAATCGGTCTTGATGAAATGCCTGCAAAACTGGAGGACTTCATCAGTGCGGCACAGAACAGAGGAACCTACAGTATCAGTGTGTCCGGCGTGGGAGACTGGGATCTTTATCCGTATTTCTGGCTGCTCGGAGGCAAGCTGACCAATGACGATTATACAAAGGCAAGCGGCTATCTTGACAGTGAAGAAAGCGTTGCTGCAATAAAGAAACTGATGGAGCTGCATGACAACAAGATCATTACGATTCGCGATGTGGACGGTACTTCCGATGCATGGGACGGAATCAGCACGGGAGAATATGCAATGTTTTTTGAGGGCCCCTGGTATTTCGGCTCCTATGAGGACAAGGCAAGTGAAAATATCTACCCCGAGGTAATTCCCAGCTATAACGGACGCTCCGCTTCCGTAGTGGGCGGTGAGAATATCGTGGTATTCTCCACCAGCAAGCACACGGATGCAGCCTATGAGTTTGCAAAATTCATGACATCAAAAGAGGTGCAGCTTGCCATGCTGGACGCAGGACAGCTTCCCGTCAGGAAGGATCTGGTCACAGATGATGCGGTAACCGGCAATCCGGTGTGGTCTGTGTATATGAAACAGATGGAATCTGCCTGCGCAAGAGTCCCGTCCCCGAATCATACCACGATCGGTGAGATATGGAGCGATACGATGACGAATATTTTTGTCAACGGGGCAGATGTAAAGACGGAACTGACCAATGCGGCAGCGCTGATCGATGAGCAGCTTCAGTAACAGAAGGATGCATTACTTGCAGGAGGAACAGCCATGGGTGCGTTAGGGAAGAAAATCGGGAGAGGAATAAAAGAGTGGGGCAAGGCGGCTCCGTTTGTTTTGCCGGGACTGATTCTGGTCGCATTCTTTGTGATTTACCCTATGATTTTCACGATCAGAATCTCTTTGTCGGAATACCGGATTGTGCAGGGTGAAATCAACTTTGTGGGATTGCAGAATTATAAGAGTATTTTTTCGGACACCTCAGGGAGATTCTGGTATGCCCTTCGCAACAATGTTTTGTACGCACTTGTGACAACTCCTGCAATTATTTTCAGCGGTTTGATCTTTGCATTCTTAATCAACAATCTTCGCCGCGGAAAGACCATTTTCAAAGTCGGCTTTTATCTTCCGGTGATCACTTCATGGGTCATTGTGGGTCTGGTTTTTCAGTATATGTTCAACAGCAGCGACAGGGGCCTGATCAATTATATTTTGGTAGATGTTCTTCATTTGATGGACGACTATGTGCCGTGGCTTTTACGGGAATGGTCGGGAAACGCCGCGATATGGATCATGGGTATCTGGAAAAATGTGGGTTGGGCAATGATTATTTTTCTCGCTGCGCTGCAGGGGATTCCCACCGATCTGTATGAGGCGGCAAGGCTTGACGGTGCGGATAAAGTGCACGAGTTCCTGTATATTACGGTGCCGATGGTGAAACCAACCATCTATTATGTACTGGTCAACATGATGATCGGTTCCTTCAACGTATTTATCCAGGTTATGATGCTGACGGGAGGAAAGCCAAATGGCAGGACGTCCGTATTGCAGTATCTGTTGTATGACAGAGCATTTAATCAATTCAATTTCGGCGAGGCCTCGGCAATCGGTCTATTCACCGCGGTTACGGTTCTCTTTGTTACAGTCGTGCTGAACAAGATATTCAAACTGGAAGAGGAGGGGGAGAAGTGATGAAGATCAGAAAATTCATTTCGCAGAGTATCATGTGGATTGTGCTCATAGCCGCGCTGTTTGTTTTTTCAATCCCTTTTCTTTTTATGATCACCAACACGTTTGAGGAATTTAGTTATGTGCTTCCTTCACCGCCCAAGCTGTTCCCGGACAAGATCAACTTTGCAGCCTACAAGCATATTCTGCAGCTTCCCGCTTTCTTTACAGCGGTGAAGAACAGCTTTTTCAACACGGCGGTCACTACGGTTTTGACGATTCTGGTTTCCACACTGTCGGCTTACGGATTTGCAAAGATAGATTTTCCCGGAAGAGAAAAAATTTTCAAAATCTATCTGTTTTCATTGATGATGCCGGGATTTTTGAACATCATACCGCAGTTTATTATTTTGAAGAATATACCCCTTGGATGGCTGCACATGGAAAACGGTCTGATCGGAACCAGAGGCGGATTGATATTGATTTATGTGGCAACCAATGTATGCGGGCAGACCTTTTTTCTGAGGAACTTTTTTAGGGAGCTGCCAAACTCCCTGTCGGAATCCGTGATTATGGACGGCGGCGGACACGGGACCATTTTCTTCAAAATCATGCTGCCCTTGTCAAAACCTGCAATCGGAACCATGTCTATTTTTGCGGTTCAGGGCTTCTGGGAGGAGTATTTTTCAGCCAAGGTGCTGGTGGGAAGCAATGAAAAAATGATCACATTGCCGCTGCTTCTGCAGAGGTTAAACGGGCAGTATGCGACCAGATGGGAATGGGTTTTTGCCGCGTCGGTCATGACACTGATACCGGTGATCATTCTGTTTATCTTATGCCAGAAGAAAATGGTGATCGGCGAGCTTTCTTCGGGGGCGGTTAAGGAGTAGGAAAGGAAAAGAGACAAATATGAATGCTACATATAGGGAGTGTTATCCTGATGCCGCCCAGTACAGGGAAGGCCAGATTGTTTCAGTCATCCTGAAGATGCCCCCGGAAACCTTGGGTGAGACGGTGGAGATCAGGGTAAGCAATCTTGACGGATTCCGGCAGAAGCATACGTTTGAAATAGGACAATCTTCTGTATTTGAGTTGGGGAAATTCCCAAGAGGAATGTATGGCGTGGATTGCTTTTTTGAAAAAGAGACGATTGCATATACCGCCTTTGATGTGACAGATGGGACGGAAAGGATTGTCAGATACGGCTTTCTCACGGATTTCGGGCCGGAGGAAAAGGATGATGAGGATATTGTATTTGCGGATAAAATGCACTTGACGGCAATCCAGTTTTATGACTGGATGTATCGGCACGATCAGTTGGTTTATGATGGGGAAGAGTACGACAATCCCCTTGGAATTTCTATTTCCAACGCCGTGATCAGACGAAAGATAGCGCTCTGCAAAAAAAATCATATCAGACCCTTTGCATACGGAGCCGTGTATGCTGCAAGCAAGAGTTTCTATGAAACACACAAAAGCTGGGCGATGTATACACAGAACAAGGAACCGATCACGTTTGCCGACTGGCTGGTATTTATGAATATCAATCAGAAGTGCGGCTGGAGCAGTTACATCGTGGAGCAGTTCAGAAAGGCTGTGGCGGATCTGGGCTTTCAGGGAATCCATATGGACACCTACGGGTATCCGAAAAAGGCGTGGACGCCGGACGGGGAGCAGATTAATCTGGAAAAGGATTTCCCCAAGCTGATTGCGGAATCGGCAAAAGCAGTAAAGGATGAGGACCCGGAGGCGGGTGTGATCTTTAATGCGGTCAATGACTGGCCGGTGGAAAGCGTGGCGGATTCCGACCAGGACAGTATCTACATTGAGGTCTGGCCGCCCCATGACACCTACCTTGATCTGCAGCAGTTAATCAGTAAGGCGAAAAGCCTCTCCGGGGGAAAACAGGTTATTCTGGCGGCGTATATGCATCCTTTTGCTGAGCAGAAAAATGCAGGGGGAGCGGAGAAGGCATTTTTACTTACCTATGCCGTGATTCATGCCTCAGGCGGATACCAGCTTGTATTGGGTGAAAACAAAGGGATTCTCTGCGACAGCTATTACAACAAATACGCTGTGCTGAGAGAAGCTTTTCTTCCAACGGTAAAAGCTTATTGTGACTATATCGTGCGCTACGGTGAACTCATGTCGGGGAGGGATATCACAGATATTTCCATGACGGCAACGGGAGGAATCAATGAAGACATCCTGTTTTCATCCGGACAGGCAGAATTTTCCGTGAAGCCGGAGCAGGGAAAAATCTGGACAAAGGTGGGGATCACGGATCACAGGATCATACTGCATCTCATCAATTTTAAGGGCGAAAATGAACTGTGGAATGTGGACAAGAACAGTGGTATAATAAAGGTTGACGATATTGCCATCCGGGTGCTGATCGACCGTAAAATCCGAAATGTGTTTTGGGCAAGTCCCGACGAAGACGGAGGTATGCAGCGAGGCATTGATTTTACGATTGAGAAGGGGGCACAGGGAAACTATCTTTGCCTGACGGGTCAGAAAGTTGCAATCTGGAGCACCATCTGGATTGATTTTGAGTAGGAGTCATGGGACATGTTCTACTACGATGCAGAGAAATTGCCCAAGGTACGGCTGATCGGAAAAGTAAAGTATCAGCAGCCGTGGAAACATTTTCACAGGTGTATTGACGAATATCTGGTCTATGCGATCCGGGACGGAAACATGTTCCTGAACGAAGAAGGAACCAGATATCATTTGAAAAAGAATGATTTTCTGATCCTTGAGCCGGGAATGAGCCACGAAGGTTATGAGGCTGCCGTCTGTGATTATTACTACATTCATTTCAAGTCGGACGGTATCCGCAGAGTGGAGCGGGAGAAGGAGGGCAGCTTTATCGAGGAAATGCTGGAGAAGAGAAAAAAATCTCTTCTCAGCTACAATCTTGATGAGGGGGATGTGATAGATTCCGTTGCCTGTCTGCCGAAGTATTTCCATATTCCCGACAGTATGGATTACCGATCCCTGTTCAGGGGGGCAATCGACACCTACAATCACAGGGAAGAGCATTACAAGAGGATTGCCTCTGCAGATGTGCATCGTTTTTTGCTTGACATCTGCCATGAATATCTCCTCTATCGGGGGAAAATTGACAATTCCGTGCATGTGCGGAAGTCGGAATATCATGTGGAGCAGATCATGAGTTGGCTGAACAGCCATTATTCTTCACAGATTTCGAGCAAAATGCTGGAAGATACCTTTGAGATTAATTTTGATTATATCAACCGGGTATTTTCCGAAATGACCGGACAGACTATATTCAGCTATCTGAATATGTTGAGAATCAATCAGGCAAAGGAACTGATCCGGACCACCAACCTATCCTTTACTGAGATCGCGTATCTGGTCGGGATAGAGGATCGGTATTATTTTTCCAGGGTGTTTAAAAGAATGGTAGGAATGACACCGACAGAGTACTATAACAGCTTGCATGACGCACAGAGAATCAAAAGAAGATAAGCGGGATCGGAGGGCGTGAATATGAAGTATATTCCCACAGGGAACGAGTATGTGACATTGGACAGAATAGGCGAGGAGGACGCCGGACTGGAGGCGGTGTCCGTTTTGCATATGGGGTATAAGGGAATCCTGCAAATTGCAGGCGGCGCGGAAAAGAAGCTGCTCCGCCCGTATTTTGTCTGCGGGGGAGAACGGGTAGGGCTGAAACGGCTTTGCTGGGAGAGAAAATATAACTGGCTTCCGCATTTTTGCTATGAGGATGAAAAGTGTGTGCTGGAGGGAACCCTCTTTGCGCCTCCGGGTGAACGGGGATTTTTCTATTCGCTGACCCTGACAAACAAGGCGGGGGAGCCGCTTTCTGTTTCACTGGGGCTTGAGGGCAGCATACACGCGCTGAACCATATCATAAACGAAACCAGACAGATGAATGTGCGGAAGGAAACAAAGAACAGTAACTGGAATCACAGCGTCGTGTTCAGCTTTGTGGGAGAGACGGATATTCTGGCGTTTGCGCCGATCTTCGAGGAAGGCGGGGAGGCTGTCACCGCAGATGTCACGCAGAGCGGATATGACACGGAATACTGCTTTTACAGATCGAAAGAGCTTGCGCCCGGAGAAGAGATGCGGTTTGACGGAATCTGGGGACTGGGATATGAGGAAGTGTCGGCAGCCACTTCGGCAAAGGAACTGCTGCGGCACGGTTATGAGTGGGAGTACCGGCACACTGCGCAGAAGCTTGAAAAACTTTGCACCGCAAGGAAAACCAAGCAGGATTTGCCGGAAGCAATTCAAAACATCTCCGACACAAACGCCCTGTTTTGCTATTATTATGCCTCGGGAAGAACCATCGACACGGAGGAAGCGGTGTTGGTAACCTCCAGAAGTGACCGATACTATGTCAGTGCTGCGTTTTGGGATCGGGATGCACTTCTCTGGGCGTTTCCCTGCATTCTGGAAATGGATCAGGTCTATGCAAGGGAGCTTTTGCTGTATGTATTCGGAAGACAACGGCGCAACTTCGGTATGCACAGCAGATATATAGACGGGACGCTTCTGGAGCCGGGCTTTGAACTGGACGAGCTGGCGGCGCCAATCTATGCGCTGACGGAATACTGCCTGTCCACGAAGGATACGGGTATACTGGCGCATACGTTTGTGGAAGAGGGAATCCGGCTTGTTCTGGAAAGACTGGAAACCTATAAGCATCCCCATACAGACCTCTATGAGACGTTTTTGCTGCCGTCGGATGATGAGGCGGAATATTTTTATGTGACGTACGATAATGCTTTGCTGAGCATTTCTCTGGAGAGGCTCGGCAGGGTGCTGCAAAATGAAGGACAGACAAAACGGGCAGGGGAGATTCTGGATAAGGCGGACCGCATAAAGAAAGCCGTATGGGAGCATTGTGTGACGGAAAAGGACGAAAAACGTATCTTTGCGTGGGCGGTTGACCTGAACGGAAACGCACAGATCTACGACGAGCCGCCCGGAAGTCTGCAGCTGTTGGCTTATTACGGATTTGTCGGTGGGGAGGATGAGGTTTACCGCAATACCATGGGGCTGATCCGCGGCGATCAGTACCGATATTCCTTTGCGGGATGCTACATTGACGAGATTGGCTGCGCCCATGCGGAACATCCATGGATACTGAGTCTGGCAAACAGTCTGTTATGCGGAGACAGGCAGCATGCGCTCTCGCTGCTGACGAAAATGTCTATGGATAACGGCATTGCCTGTGAGAGCGTATACGAGGGGGACGGCACCTGCGCAACCGGCGACGCCTTTGGCACCTGCGCAGGATTTCTTGCCTATGCCATCAATCGGCCGTCTTTGTGAAAAGTGTTTGAATGCATCTGCCCAAATCGCTCTTGCGTTTCCGAAGAAATTCGTCTAAAATAAGATTCAGACTTGCAGAGCACCGAAAGTGAGGATTGGCATGCGGGAAATGATTTTTAAAATGGAGAGACCCGGACTTTTGCAGGAAGGACAGAGGGTTACGGTGACGGAGGGCCTGCTGCCCAGCAACTATTACTACACCATTGACCCGTCTTTGGCGATGTCGGGGAACGTGCCGTTCCGGGAGAGGATGCTTGCAAGGGAGGGCGTTGTGAAGGCGATCGAGGAAAATGACCGCGGATTTTACGTTACGGCGCAGTTTGAAGAGTAGAGGAAAGGCAGGAAAAGAGTATGATCGAACAAATTTCAACAGACAAGGCACCGGCAGCAATCGGCCCCTATTCCCAGGGCGTTATCACGGGAAACCTGTTCTTCGGTTCCGGACAGATCCCCATCAACCCGGCTACGGGAAATGTGGAGGGCGAAAATATTACACAGCAGGCAGAGCTTGTGATGAAAAACATCGGAGGACTGCTGAAGGCAGCGGGAGCGGATTATACCCATGTGGTAAAGACCACCTGTTTTCTGGCGGATATGAACGACTTTGCGGCGTTCAACGAAGTATATGCCCGTTACTTTATCGGAAATCCCGCAAGAAGCTGCGTGGCGGTAAAGACGCTTCCCAAGAACGTGCTCTGCGAGGTTGAGGTGATCGCGGATCTGGCGCATGCCTCCTTTGACCTGTAAAAAAGAGGTCAGCCATGTCAGACAAAAAGAAGAATCTGGTGCTGATCGGGATGCCCGGCGCGGGAAAGAGCACCGTGGGCGTCGTGGTGGCGAAGATGCTGGGATACCGTTTTCTGGACTCCGATCTGGTGATTCAGGAGCGTTTCGGAAAGCTTTTGCATGAACTGATCGAGGAGCACGGTATAGAGGGCTTCTGGAAGCTGGAAAACGAGGTGAACGCCTCCCTCGATACGGAGTATGCGGTGATCGCCACCGGCGGGAGTGTGTGCTACGAGCAGGAAGCGATGGAGCATCTTGGAAAAATCGGCACGGTGGTATACTTAAAGCTGTCGTACGAATCCCTTGTGGAGCGTCTGGGAGATCTGAACGCCCGGGGCGTGACGCTGCGGCCGGGACAGGATCTGCGGGGACTTTACGAGGAGAGGACGCCCCTCTATGAGCGGTATGCCGGAGTCACGGTGGACTGCGAGGGAAAGCAGCTTCGGGACATCGCCGCGGAGATCTGCGACCTTGTGCGGCAGGAAAAAACGGTTTAAACTGCGTATAAAATAAAGAAAAACAACCATAATAATCCATGATTCAAATTTCCGGGAAGGGAGAAAGATCATGGATTATTTTAATGCATTCTGGGTGGGAGGACTGATCTGTGCGCTGGCGCAGATCCTGATGGAAAAGACAAAGATGCTTCCGGGAAGGATCATGGTGTTGCTGGTGTGTCTCGGAGCCGTGATCAGTGTGTTCGGCTGGTATGAGCCCTTTGTGGAATATGCCGGAGCCGGGGCGTCCGTGCCGCTTCTGGGATTCGGCAATGTGCTGATGAAGGGCGTGAAGGAAGGACTGGATCAGACCGGGTTTCTGGGATTGTTTCAGGGCGGCTTTAAGGCGGGCGCGGTGGGCTGCAGCGCCGCACTGATCTTCGGGCTTCTGGCAGCGCTGATCTTCAATCCCAAGATGAAGAAATAAACTGAAACGACTTCACGGCGAGCGTCTGCAAAATGAGAAAAATGAATCGATAAATTCAGGATTTGACCGGGGCGGGGAAACTCGCCCCGGTTTTTTGGAAAAATATATTAAAAGTTTACGGAATGACTTGACTTGTCCCCTAAGGGATAGCGTATAATACTACGGATAAAAATTTGTGATGGGGTTTGTCATATGTCAGATTGGTTTACATTTTCTGGCTATTCGGGTATAATGAAAAGAGTGAATTTATGACAACGAATGCCTGCGTATTACGAGGCTGGACATACAATCGCAGTACATATTTGTTGAAGGAGGAATCACATATGAAAAAACGGGTACTTGGTCTGTTTATGGCGCTGATGCTTGGGGTGACGTCAATGCCTACGACGGCGTTGGCGGCAGAGGCGGATGCGGTGAGCAGTATCTCCACCGTGGAGACAGTGAACAATGAAAGCAAAGGGGAGACCGAGGATAAGTCCGGCGAGGCGGAAGCCGAGGGCGAGACCGGTGAGACCAAAGCTGAGGGCGAGACCGGCGAGGCGAAAGCCGAGGGTGAAACCGGAGAGAACGGAACCGAAGGCAAGTTCGGTGAGGCGAAAGCCGGGGGTGAAACCGGGGAGAACGGAACCGAAGGCAAGACCGGTGAGGTGAAAGCCGAGGACAAGACCGGTGAAACAGAAAACGGGGACGAGATCGGCGAGGCGGAAACCGAGAGTAAGATCGGCGAGACCAACGCCGGGGGCGAAAACGGTGAGGAGAGCACACTGACGGTGCAGGCTGTTCAGGACATGATCGATGCCCTGCCCGGTGTGGACGCCCTTTCCGGGATGAACGAGGACGAGCTGAACGCAGCATACGAGGCGGTTCAGGCGGCATACGATGCCTACGACGCATTGACTGCGGAGGAGCAGGCGCAGATTACGGGCGCAGACTGCTTTGAGACGCTGTTCGGCTGGTTCAATGCGCAGATTGCGCCGTTGGAGGATGGTAAGCAAAGCTGCTCCTATGGTTACTTTGACGCCATGGCAGGTGATTGGCAGCCTAAGACGGCTAATTGCGACGTTGTTACTGCGGACACGGGAACCATAGCGGGCTGGTGGATTGTGCAGGGCAATGTAACCATCAATGGCGATTTACATATGGGTAGTGCTGCTGATGGGGCGGGTTATCTCATTCTTGCTGACGGCGCAACGCTGACGGTCAACGGCTCAGTGTATGTCGATGCTAATGGATGCAAAATCTACGCGGCGAGCGAAACTTACGAAAATTGGGGCAGTTTGATTATTAAGGCTGACGGTGACAATGCAGCACTCACCGGAAATGAAGAAGGGAGTGGACTTAGTATCTTCAGCGGCAGGCTGGAGGCGTACAGTGCATCCGGAAAGGGATCTGTAAATGTTGGTCTGAGCAACAACATGGGGTATATAAAAGCCACGGCCGACAACAATAAATTGGCATACGAGGAGTGGGGTGGTCGACTTGGTTTGTCGTTCACCAATCTTGTTCTTGAGTATTGTGATCACTGCCATGAGGATGATGTGGATGAAAGCTATTTCCAATATGTGTCTGATGGCGAAGGAAGTCATAGAAAGACCTGCAAACGCTGTGGCTATAGCAAGAATGAGGATTGTGAAGCGAACGCAGGTTACGAACCGAAGGATGAAAATGAACATTATCAGCTCTGCGAGTGCGGGTATGAGTTTGGTACGAGCGAGCACTCTATGAGGACATTGCCGACAGAAGACGGCAAAAAGCACATTTCCAAATGCGAGGTGTGTGGCTATGCTGCGAACGGCACAGGGGAGGCAGACCATGTTTGGGATACGACAACAGGCGCATGCACGACCTGCGGCTTTGCACCGGTAGCCATGGACAGCGAGGGCAATCTCTATGCTTCTGTGACGAAAGCCTTGGATGCAGTTGCGGACGGCAAGGCGGAGTATGCGAAGCTGTATTCCCCCAAAGGCGGAGAAGGAACAAGAATTACCGTAAGCGGTATTAGCTTCGACCACCCGGGCAAGACGGTTACATTGCAGATGAATGGGTATATACTGGATGGAGTTGGTGGCCCGACTTTGAAGGTTGTCGGCGGAACACTGATCATCACAGAAGATGCATACATATGCAATACAGATACCGAGAATGTCAACCCTGCTGTTGAGGTTTCCGGCGGCAAACTGATTTTTCAAAACAATTTGAGAGCAGAGGGCGGTGGCGAAGGTGCCACGCGCAAGGCTGCAATTACTGCCACAGGCGGCAAATTGCAATTTGACAGCAGGCTGACTTTGTATGGCAGTCTGACGATTACCGGCAGCGCAGAACTGACAAAGAAGCTGGACTGTGCCACTGGTGAGTTCAGGTCAGATGGCGGTGAGACCGCCGCCCGGGTATCGGTGGTTGGTTCAACGGTATACAAAAATGTGTATGAACTGCTGGAAGATGGCTGTGGCTTTAGGGTGTATCATGGTGAATCGCAGCAGTTTGTAGGCGGCGGTGACGACGTTAAAACACTGACGCAGGATGTTGAAATCGGATGGCATACGCACAGCTATGCAGAGGTGGAAGGTAAGGAATACCGGGAATGTGCATGCGGCAAAACCTGTTCGCATGAGGACGGCTATCACAATAACGGCACATGCGCTGTCTGCGGTAAACCCTGCCCGCACACGAATGTGGATAAGAGCGACTATACCTGTAAGGGCTGCGGCGAGCAAATGAGTGTGAAGATTCAAAAGCAAAACGGCTCACCTGAATATAGCACAGACTTCAGGGCGGCAATGGGCAATGCAGAGGACGGCACCACAATCACCCTGCTGGCAGATATTATTATGGAAGGCTGGAATAAGAGAGCAGAGCTTTCCGGCGATGGCAAAACGGTTACACTGGATTTGAACGGACACAAAACCTCGGGCGTATTTATTGACGTTGGGGATGGTAAAAACTACACCTCCTGCACACTGAAAATCATCGGCGACGGAAATATTGAAGACCGCAACGTGACAGTCTCTGTGAAAGCCACACTGGATCTGAGCGGATGGACAGGCGGCACGATCAGCACGATCAGTATATCGGACAATAGTGCCTACGACGCGAAAGATAAACCCGGACTTATCATCGGACAGAATGAGGGTACGATTCAAAAGTTGCATTTCGGAAATAATCGGTTAACCGAAATAACGAACATTAAATTGAGCGGCGGCAGCTATGACGCGATTGAGGTAATGGACTTTGAACCGCTTCAGCTTGGCAAGCTGCTTGCGCCCGGGTATGCATTCCAATACGCAGATGGGACATATGAGAGTTATACACGAACACTTAAGAAAGAAAATATCTACAACCTCACGGTCGTAAAGTGCCCGCATGATCAGGTGGAAAGCGGCATTTGTGCATACTGCAATACGACGGGCATTGCGGCGACACTGGATGGGGTGGTATATGACGATATTGACAAGGCAGTCGAGGCTTGGCTGAGTAACGGCGGTGTGTTGAAGCTGTATAAAGCATACAATGCGGCTATTGATTTCAGCACAGCTGCAAACAAGAATCTTACCATTGACCTGAATGGGTATGATTTCAACATAGATAATAACAGCATGAATCTGAGCGGCGCAAACCTGACAATCATGGATACCACAGAAAGGGGGAATGGCTGGTTCGGTGGGATGATTGCGGACAGCGGTACACTGATACTTGAGAGCGGCATGCTGGATCTGAGCGTACCGGAAGGTTCCACCGCTACGATTTCCCTCCGCGGCGGAAGGCTGCATGTCGGTACGGGAAAAATCGCTGTTCCCGCCTACAAGATGCTGGAGGGAGGATGTTATCTGAAGAATGGGAATCTCACGGTTTCCCCTTCGCATGACGAGTTTACCTATGGGCAATGCTATACGGTTGGAAAAACGGACATTACGGTTACCGGCGATAAGGTAGGCGAGGTTGAACTGGGCAAGTATCTGGTTCCCATCGATACAACTGTGGAGGTCAACGACGGGGATGTCGCAAGAGTGTCCTTTGAGTGGTATGTGTTGAATGAGGATGGCACCACAGCGTTACTTGTAACAAGCAACGCAGATAGCAGATTGATAAACGGCGAGGCTGCCTATGATGTCAAGACGGACGGCTCGGAATACAAGGATAAGGGCTGGAAGTCTCTGGAAAAGAACAAAACCTACAAGCTCCTCTGTGTGGTGATCGGAAAAGCGGAAGACGGTGCTTATCGCTGGCAGACGGTATTCCAGGGCTACGAACTGAAAATACTTCCGCCCAGCCTGAAGGATACGGAGATTGAATTCCTGGTCGGCGGCAGTAATCAAGTTGCATTTAACCCTGACAGTGCAACCACCATCAAGGGAGCATATGTCGTAAAATTTAACGGTGTTCCTCTGGTTGAGGGTGAAGACTATACGGTTGTTGATAACAGCGATACTGCATCGGCGGTGGGCGAGTACACACTGAAAATCGAGGGAAAGAGCCCGAATTACAGTGGCACAAAGACCGCCGACTGGGAGGTTGTGCCGCATAAGCTGCTCAGGATAGCAGTGTATTCGGGATCCAAACAATATGATGGTCTGGCGGATTTGCCGAAGGATGCTATAACCGGTGAATTTATGAGCGCCGAGGGAGGTTATTCGTCTCTCATTCAGTTGCAAGAGGGAAAGGATTATACGTTGTACGCGGCGTACCTTACGGATATAAATGCAGGCACGGAGGCGAAGGATTTCGTTGTCACGGTAACGCTGTTAAATAAAAATTATGAATTCATGGATGGCTCAACAAGAGACACCTTTACGCAGGCTAAATATCCGTCGACCAAGATCACGGTCGAGAAGGCACTTATCCCTTGGTTTGCAGGGGACACGCTCACCGTTATGAACAATCTTGCGCACAGCTATACGGTCGATTTGTCTGCGGTACTGCAGCGCGCGTTGGGGCCGGACAGCCGGATGGAATACGGCGATGTGATCTATGGAGACATCACGGTTGATCTTGGCAGCTATTACAATGCTGCACAGGGCGAAGCAAGGATTGAAAACGGCAAGCTGATCCTGCCGATTCAGGCTGTGGATACGGAGACAGAGAAAGCAATCGGCAAGGTTACCGTAAATGTCAGCTCCACAAACATTCTGGACTTTATCCTGACTATTGATGTCAGTGCCACGAACAAATTCCTTCCGCAGCCGGACGGTGAGCTGACGTTCAGCCCCGCCGAGATCACTTACGGCGATACATTGGACAAGATTACCATCAGCGGCACCATGAAGTACGATGGCAAGGTGGTTCCCGGTAAATTCACATGGCAGGATGCCGGTTATGCGCCCGGCGTCGGCATATATCCGGCTATCTGGATATTTACGCCGGATAATGACACAATTTACGAAAGTGTCAACGGCGAGAAGAGCATCAAGGTCAACCGGGCAACCCCTACCGGTACGCCCGGCTACACCAGGATCACTTCCGCAGGCAAGACGCTGGCGGATGCGGAGCTTTCACTGACGGGCGGTACCCTGAACCCCGGTAAAGGTACACTGGAGTGGATCGATGAGGATGGCAATGTGCTGGAGGATACGACCCCGGTTGAGGCAAACAAGATCTACAAGTGGCGATTCACGCCCGACAGTGTCCATTACACTACCCTGACCGGCGGAATTGAGCTGTATCATGTAGATGCACCTGCAACCCCCGCACCCGCAACGCCTGCGCCCAACCCTTACTACATTATGGACGGCGCAAACAGCAACTGGGTGCTGAATGAGGATGGCAGCATGGCAATCAGAGGGAACGGCGCGTTCTCCAAGTTTACTGGTGTCAAGGTGGACGGTGTCCTGATCGATCCGTCAAATTACACCGTAAAGGAAGGCTCCACCATTGTCACGCTGAAGGCAGAGTATCTGAACACCCTCTCTGAGGGCAGCCACAGCTTTGAGATCCTGTGGGTGGACGGCTCCGCGGCTACCGACTTTACGGTGACGGGAAATGCGGCGGACTATATCACGGTGAATGCACCCCAGACCGGCTTGGACAGCCATGTGATGTTCTGGCTGCTCCTGGCACTTGCAATCCTGTCGGGACTGGCGGCGGACACCTTCAAAAGAGTAAAGAAACAACAGTAACACAAAACCTATCGGGGCGGGGAAACCCGCCCCGTTTTTAAAACCTGACGCGGCAGGAAAATGAAAAACTGAGAAGAGGAAGTGCGGATTTGCATGGTACGAGTGGCATTTTGCGATGATGATCTGTCAATATTGCAGGATCTGAATGTGTTGATCGACAAATACCGGTTGGAGAGAAACCGGGACATAGAATATACGGCGTTCCGCAGTCCGCTTGAGCTTATCGCGGAGATCGAGCGGGGCGTGCGGTTTGACATTCTGTTTCTGGATGTGATCATGCCGGGGGAGAACGGCATTGAGGCGGCAAAGGAGATCCGGAAGTATGATGAGGGCGTGAAGATTATTTTTCTGACCTCCTCCTCGGAGTTTGCGGTGCAGTCCTACTCGGTGAACGCCAGATTCTACCAGCTTAAGCCGATCTGGGAGGAGGGCTTTTTCCGCCTGATGGATTCCGTGACGGAGGAATGCAGGAAGGAGCAGGAGAACAGCCTGATCCTGCGGTGCAAGACGGGAATTACGAAAATCGATCTGGGCAGGCTTATGTATAGCGAGGTGCTGCGGCGCACGCTGTTCTTTTACATGGACGACGGTAAGGTGCTTGAGAGCAGCGGCAGCATGGACGAGCTGTGGGAGCGTCTGGAGGGGAATGAGAGCTTTATGCACCCGCACAGATCCTTCCTTGTCAACATGGAATATATCCGGAATATTACCTACAAAGCGATCCTGATGGAGAATCAGGCGCAGATTCCCATACCACACGGGAAATACTCGGAGATCAAGAACCGGTATCTGGAATATGCGTTCAGCAGAAAGCAGGTATTTATGACATGATGGCTTATGTGGCAAATGCGGTGTATGTGTTGAACGGCGCGCTGGTCGGCATCTTCGGGATGGTGCTGTCTGCCTCGTTCTGCGATATTGTCTGGACGGCAAAAAAGCGTCTGATCATGGCGGGCAGCATGGCGGCGATCCTGCTGCTTCAGGGAGGGTTATCCCTGTGGCTGGAGCCCACGGTCATTCCCTATCTCTATCCCTTCATCACGCATTTGCCGCTGGCACTGGTGCTGTGTCTTTTGAACGGGAAGCTTCTCTGGCCGGTGGTTTCGGTGCTGACCGCGTATCTCTGCTGCCAGCTCAGACGATGGCTGGCGCTTCTGGCGGTGGTATTGGTGTCCGGTGGCGAGCTGGTGCAGGAGGTGACGGAGCTTGTGGTCACGGTGCCGCTGCTCTTACTGCTGTTACATTTTGTATCCCCCGCAGTGCGCACGGTCTCCCGGGAGACTTCTTCCGTACAGTTCCGCTTCGGGCTGATCCCGGCGCTGGGCTATGGCTTTGACTATTTTACCAGAATATACACCGACCTGCTCTCCAAGGGCAGCCCTGCGGCTGTGGAGTTCATGCCCTTTGTGTGCAGCGTGGCGTATCTGGTCTTTGTGCTGCGAACCTCAGAGGAAAAGCAGGTGAGAAGCAGGCTGGAGCAGACACAGGCGACCCTGAATCTGCAGGTTTCACAGGCAGTCAGGGAGATTGAGGCGCTGCGCAAGTCCGACCGGAGAGCGGCGGCGTACCGTCACGACCTGCGCCATCACATGCAGTACCTTGCCGCCTGCATCGAAAATGGCAGGACGGAGCAGGCGCAGACCTACATAAAGGGAATCTGCTCGGAGATCGAGGCGCAGAAGGTCACGGTGTTCTGCGAAAACGAGGCAGCCAACCTGATCTTTTCCGCCTTTGCGGGGCGGGCAAAGGAGCAGGGTGTCTCCATTTCCATAGCAGCGCGGATCCCCCAGAACCTCTCCATAGAGGAGAGCGATCTGTGCGTCCTTCTGTCAAATGCCTTGGAAAACGCGCTCCATGCCTGTGCGAAGATCGTGCAGAGAGGGCAGAGCGCCGGCATCGAGGTGTCCGCCTACGAGAAGTCCGGACAATTCTTCCTTCAGGTTATCAATCCCTGCGATGAGGAAGTTACGTTCTCGGAGGGAATCCCCGTGACGTACAGGCCGGGGCACGGAATCGGCGTCCGCAGCATCTGTGCCATCGCGGAACGGTACGGCGGCATTTACGCTTTTTCGGCGAAGGACGGCCGGTTTGTCCTGCGTGTTTCCCTTTTCACGGTTGATTGAGGACATTTTTCGGTCGATTCGTGCAGCTTCGTCCCATTTGGAGGGAAAATGCGCTATACTGCTCCCATACAGCGATGAGAGCTGTAAAACAGGGGGATGGTTCTTCATGGAAACCGTTATTATTCTGATTCTGCTGGCGGCACTGCTTGCCGTCTGGTGCATCACTGAGAAGCGCAGGCTGACACAAATGAATGAAAACACCCGTAACGCCATGAACCAGATCGGCGTTCAGATATCTTCACGGTTTGACGCGCTGACGGTGCTTCTGGAGCTGGCAAAGGGCTACGCCGCGAATGAGGCGTGTGCGCTGTATTTCAATGTCGAAGCCGGTAGGCGCGCCATCACGGCGCAGTCCGTACCGGAGGATGTGGAGGAGCAGGAGGAGCTGATCAGACAGACCGTAGAATGCCTTTCTAATGTGGCGAAGGGTTATCCGGCGCTCATAGCGGACGGCCGCTACGCAGCCTGTGTGGCGGCGGTGGAATGCTATGAGAAGATGGTGCGTACCGGCAGTCTGATCTACAACGATTCCGTGAAAAAGCTGAATGGGGCGCTGGGGAAACCGCCCGTCCGCCTGATTGCGGGAGTTATGGGAATCCACAGAAAAGAATATCTGGAAACAGAACAAGGAGGAAACAGCTATGGGTTTATTCAGTAACAACAAAAAATTATGTCCGATCTGTAACAATCCGACACCGCGTCTGCTCAGCACCAAGGTGGAGGGCGTACCCATTTGTAAGGAATGTGCGGCAAAGATTTTTCTGCCGGACGGCGCGCTGGATCAGATGTCGCTTGACGAGTTCAGGCAGTACATCGAATTTTATGAGGACAACAAGGAGCTTCGGAACGCTTTTTCCGAGACTTACAGCTATAATTTCGGCTTCTTTGACACGACACTGTTATTGGATGTGCCCAACAGGCTGTTCCGCTTCTTCAACAGCGGCGACGGCCTTGTAATGGGAGCCGCCAATCTGAAATCTTTTCGCATTCTCGAGGACGACAAGCCTCTTTTCGAGAGCGGCATGAGCACACTGATCTGCCATAAGAGCGATGTGCCCGACAGGATTAACGAGATGGCGCCCCTGATCACGCAGTTTGGCATGGAGCTCAGAGAGTACGAGATGTGGGAGCAGATGGAGGAGATGCGCCGCGAGCGCAACGGACAGGACAACGACAGACGATCCTACCGCACCCGTCCCACCTTTGATGCGCAGCTTCCGTTCCAGCATTTCAACATCGAGATCACGCTGGAGCACCCTTACTGGAGCATCTTCACGAAATCAATCAATGCTCCCGATTTCAGCACCACCGATCCCAGTGTGGTGTCCTATATGCAGGAGTATAACCAGAAGACGGAGGATATGCACAAGCTGGCAGCTAACCTGATGCAGATCATCTGCCCCGGTGCGGGTGAGAGACAGGAGGGCGGCGCTTCCGCAGCGGACGCAGCGATCCCTGCGGCAGCAGCGGGAGGCAGTGCGGCGGACGAAATCCGGAAGTACAAGGCTCTGCTGGATGCGGGCGCAATCACCGAGGAGGAGTATGCCGCAAAGAAGCGTCAGCTTCTCGGAATCTGATGAGATTGGACGCGCAAATGCAATCTTAAGGAAGAATTAAGCAGATTTCTTGACAAAACTCATTTCCCTTTTTGTCGATATGTGGTATGATGGATCGGAAAAAGGAGAAGAGATTGTCATGATACGGATTTTCTGGCTGTTTTTTGCCTCCATTTTTTACATGGAGGCGGTATATCATATCGGATGCTTCGGCTTCACACTGATGAACCCGGTGATCGATGTTTTTGTATGTGCCTTTCTGGCAGGGCTCGCGGCTCTGTTTACCGGCTTTCTGAGACGGAAAAAGAACCGTGTTGTGCTCTGGGGGCTGATGGCGGTGAACTATCTGCTCTTCGCCAGCCAGCTCGTTTATATGAAGATCTTCAAGCAGCCGCTGCTCCTCGCAGCGGCTGCAAATGGTGGAAAAGATGCACTGACAAACTACTGGAGGGAAGCATTGTTTGCGGTACTGCAGGCATCCGGCTGGCTGCTTCTCATGGCGGTGCCTTTTTTTGTGGCGGGCTTTTTGCAGAGAAACAGGAGCTGGGGCAAGGGCAGGATCCTTGACCTTAGGAGCAACAGCAGAAGCGAGCGCCTTGTGGGGCTCGCCATTGTGGCGGGCAGCTTTGTGGGCTATCTGCTGGTTTTGTTTGTGGGCTCCCTTGCAAAGACGGATTACTATGAAAATTACAGCGCATTTTACGATCCCGAGGGCGTGATCTCTTCCTACGGTGTGACACCATCTTTAATCCGTGATATTATGGGCGATGCCTTCCCGGTGAGGGAGGAATCCCTTTCCGCGTGGGAGGATGTGACGACGCCTACCCAGCCGGATGTGACGGAACCGGTGTCCGCCGGGGACGCGGAGGTGGTTTTGGGTGAGACCACGGAGCCGGAGCCTGAGGAGCCGGTGCTCGATACCTCGCCGAATGTGCTGCCCATTGACTTCGACAGTCTGATCGCCAATGCGGATTCCGACAAGATCAAGGAGCTTGCGGAATATATGCAGAGCATGCCGGCGACCAACCGCAACGAATATACGGGAATGTTTGAGGGATACAATCTGATCTTCCTGACGGCGGAGGGCTTCAGCCCCTACGCGGTGGACGAGAATCTGACGCCCACGCTCTACAGGCTCATTCATTCCGGCTTTGTGTTTGAAAATTATTATGTGCCGCTCTGGCAGACGTCCACCAGCGACGGTGAGTATGCGAACCTGACGGCGCTCATTCCCGACCAGCAGTTTTCCATGCGCAGAAGCGCGGACAATGTGATGCCCTTTGCGCTGCCGTCCTATTTTGCGGCGGAGGGTGTAAACAGCTATGCGTTCCACAACAATACGCTGTCCTACTATGACAGATACCGTTCCCATCCGAATCTGGGATACAACTGGAATGCGAGCAAGTTAGGGGATCTGGACGCTTCCGTATGGGGCAGCCAGGTGTTCAAGATGGATAATGCGGGCTACTGGCCGGCTTCCGATCTGGATATGATGAAGGCGACGGTCTCCAAGTACATCAACGAGGATCGCTTCCATGTGTACTACATGACGGTTTCCGGGCATATGAACTACAATTTCAGCGGCAACCGCATGTCCTCCAAGCACAAGGATGATGTGGCGGAGCTTCCCTACTCCGAGGAGGGCAGGGCTTACATTGCCTGCAACATGGAGCTTGATCTGGCGCTGCAATATCTGCTTGAGCAGCTTGAGGCTGTGGGCAAGCTTGAGAATACGGTGATCTGTCTCTCCGCAGACCATTATCCCTACGCCATGGATGTGGGAAATCTGGAGGAGCTGGCAGGAAAGCCGCTTGCGGGCTCCCTTGATATCTACCGCAACAACCTGATTCTCTGGAACAGTGAGATGGAGACGGTGACGATTGACAAGCCTGCCTGCTCCATGGATGTGCTGCCCACCCTGCTTAACCTGTTCGGATTCTCCTACGATTCCAGACTGTATGCGGGGAAGGATATTCTGTCCGACAGCGCGCCCCTCGTGATCTTCTCCGACCGCAGCTTTATCACGGACAGGGTGTCCTACTACAAGAAGGGCAAGACTACCACATGGCTGGACGGAACGGAGGGGGACGATGCCTACTTTGAGGCGGTGAAGAAACAGGTGAAGGGTCTTTACAGCTATTCGGCGGGCATCTTAAACAATGACTTTTACAAGTATGTGGAGGAGGCGCTTCCCGAGGAGTACCGCTCCAAGGTTGACCCGGAATGGGTTGCACCCCACGGGCCGGCTCCCGCAGAACCGGATCCCACGCCGACACCGACACCTGCCGCGACTGCGACACCTGCGGCAAACTGAGACTCTGCCTGCAGCGGGTCGCTTAGAATCGAAAAAATATCGCCTGTGAGTCAGACCGGCTCGCAGGCGATTCCTTTTTTATAGAGATATTGTCTGCACGCCTCATCCCACAGGCGTTCCGGTTCCTTGTCGGGGACGAAGGTGTGGTAGGAGGTGCCGGTGCAGAGAACGGCTCCTTCGCCGTTAAAGCGCACGGTGAGGACGAAAGCTTTCACATAGGACGCGGCGGCGGAGGCGCCTCCCCGCTCCAAAATGGCATTGGTCTGCGCAGGCATAAGCTGGAATACAAACCGGAAGCCGGAGGGCGTCCTTTTTCCTTTGATCAGATCAAAGCAGATGCCTTTCATGTCCTTCCACGGGACAAATTCGTAAGGGTGCAGGGTCTCATCCTCCCACTCCTCCGCGGTGAAAAAATCCCGGTTGATCCTGCCGTCGATGGTGAAGGTGGTGGCGGTGGATATGGCTGCCTCCTCCAAAACGAAGGGGTCAAAGAGATCCCCCGCAAGGAGTCCGTTCATAAATGGTTTTAATGCAGTGATTCGTAAAGCGAGCATAATGTTCTCCCCTCGTCAGATAATGTCAGTATAGCGGTTGTGAAATGCGGTGTCAACCGATGGGTTCTTTAAAAAGACCTTTACATAAAGAAGAATACGTGATACCATAATACGTGGTTATGAAAACTACATAAGACAGACTATAATATTTAAAAGAAACGGGAGACAGGAGTATGAAGTATAAGATTGTGGTGGACAGTTGTTGTGAACTGCCAAAGGAATATCTTTCGGATGAGCGGTTTGAGAGAGTACCGCTTGGAATCGAGGTGGGGGACTACCATATTCTGGATGATGAGACCTTCGATCAGGCGGAGTTTTTAAAGAGGGTTGCGGCGTACCCCAAATGTCCCAAGTCCTTCTGCCCGTCCCCGGAGCGCTTCATGGAGGCTTACCGCACCGAGGCGGAGCATGTGTTTGCCGTAACGCTGTCCTCTAAGCTCAGCGGGAGCTACAACAGCGCGGAACTTGGAAAGCGGCTGTATCTGGAGCATTACGGTGAGAAGAAGATCCATGTGGTGGACTCGGAGTCTGCCAGCGGCGGGGAGGCACAGATCGCCTTAAAGCTCTTGGAACTGGAAGAAGAGGGACTTTCCTTTGAGGAGATCGTGGAGAAGATTGAGGCGTTCCGGGATGAGATGAACACCTATTTTGTGCTGGATAATCTGGAGACGCTGCGAAAAAACGGCAGGCTCTCCAGTGTGAAGGCGGTGGTTGCTTCCACAATCAACATCAAGCCTGTCATGGGGGCGGACAAGGGAACGATCTATCAGAGAGGTCAGGGAATCGGCATGAAGAAGGCGCTGGCGAAGATGGCGGATATGATTGCCGGAGAGCTGATGGATGCCGCAAAAAAGAGAATCATCATCACCCACTGCAATGCGGCGGAGCGGGCGCAGACCGTAAAAAGGCTGTTGGAGAGCAAGGTTTCCGTGCGGGAGATTCTGGTCATGGACACCGCAGGCATCAGCAGCATGTATGCCAATGACGGCGGCGTGATCGTGGCGGTTTAAAGTCTGCCGTCACGGACATCCTCCCACACATGCTTAGCGTAGCTGCGCACCCTGCCGAAGATCCGGAAGGAGGCACCGTCGGACATGGTGATTCTGCCAAGACCGATGGTTTTGATGTGTCTCGCATTTGCAAGGATGTGCGGAGACGGACAAAAGAAAGTAGGATAGTGTTCCACCTGAGAAAAGAAGTTCTGCGCGGAGGTTTCCAGCAGGGCTTTTTTGCCGTTTGCCAGAAAGACGGTGAAATGCCGTTTTTCCTCCACCCCGTAGAGAATGTCAGGCTCGGTGACATAGTAGGTGCCTTTTCCCTCCCGCAGTTCAATGAGGGGAACGGCGGCGTCCTTGATCTGCTGGGCTTTGTCCAACATCAGGGAGAGGGCGTCGGGCTTTATGGGTTTATTCAGAAAGAGAACCCGATCGGGCAGGGGAGTGTTCCGATAGTCGATTTCCGAGCAACAGAGAATGACCGGGGAGGTGTTTCCCAAGGCGGTCAGGGAGTTCACCACATCGATGCCGGTAAGATCTTCGGTGTGGCAGATATCCACAAAGAATGCGTCGTACTGCATGGAGTTTTTAAGGAGACTCTCGGGATGACCGTAGGAGTCAGTGTAGAGAATGCCGGAGGATGCCGACCGTTTGTCGGATTCCCGCTTTAAGAGGCGTTCCAGTTGTTTTCTGTCCGCCACGTTGTCGTCACAAATCGCAATATGCATACTGCGCACTCCTTCCTGTGTCTATATGGTCAGAAACTGGACAGGTGCATTGTAAAGCAGGATTATCAGGATCACCTGCAGGATCAGGATGGCGGGCATGCCGTAGACAAAGGTAAAATGCCTTGTCTTATGCCGGAAGGTATACATGCCGGCGATGGAACCGATGCTGCCGCCGATCAGGGCAACGAGAAAGAGGGTGGCTTCCGGAATCCGGAAAGCACCCTTGACTGCCTTTCTCTTGTCAATGCCCATCAGGCAGAAGCCCGTCAGGTTGATCAGTACCACATAGGTTATCAGACATAAAATGACGTACATAATTACTTATTGTTATCCTTTTTTGCTTCCTGCATCTTCATCGCGCGAACCTTGCAGGAGAGACCGAACAGGTTGATGAAGCCTTCTGCGTCGTGGTGGTCATAGAGATCACCGGTGGTGAAGGAGGCGATGGACTCATTATACAGGGAGTACGGTGAGGTGGTGCCTGCCTTGATGATGTTGCCCTTGTACAGCTTGAACTTCACTTCGCCGGTCACGTATTCCTGCGTCTTTTCGATAAACGCCTGAAGCGCCTCGCGCAGGGGTGTAAACCACTTGCCCTCGTACACAACGGAGGCAAAGCGGCTGCCCAAATCCTTCTTGACAGCGTAGGTGTCGCGGTCGAGGATCAGCTCCTCAAGCTGCTGGTGAGCCTCCATGAGGATCGTGCCGCCCGGGGTCTCGTACACGCCGCGGGACTTCATGCCGACAACGCGGTTCTCCACGATGTCCACGATGCCGATGCCGTGCTTGCCGCCCAGTCTGTTTAACTCGCGCACGATGTCGGAGTATTTCATCTGCTTGCCGTTTACGGAGGTGGGAATACCCTTCTCAAAGGTCATGGTCACATATTCGCCTTCGTCGGGAGCCTTCTCCGGGGTGGTGCTTAACACCAGCAGGTGATCGTAGTTGGGCTCGTTTGCAGGATCCTCCAGCTCCAGTCCCTCATGGCTGATATGCCAGATGTTGCGGTCGCGGCTGTAGGAGGAATCTGCGGAAAACGGAAGATGGATGCCGTGCGCCTTGCAGTATGCGATCTCGGACTCGCGGGAGTCCATTTTCCACTTGTCGTTTCTCCAGGGGGCAATGATCTTGATGTCGGGAGCCAGCGCTTTGATGCCAAGCTCGAAGCGGATCTGGTCGTTGCCCTTTCCGGTAGCGCCGTGGCAGATGGCAACGGCATTTTCCTTGCGGGCAATCTCCACCAACTTCTTTGCGATCAGGGGGCGCGCCATGGAAGTGCCGAGCAGGTACTTGTTTTCGTATACGGCGTGCGCCTGCACACAGGGAGCGATGTACTCGTCGCAGAACTCGTCAATCACATCCAGAATATAGAGCTTCTCGGCGCCGCAGGATTTGGCTCTCTCCTCCAGTCCGTCCAGCTCCTCAGCCTGTCCGCAGTCGATGCAGACACAGACAACTTCATAATCAAAATTTTCCCTTAACCAGGGGATGATCGCGGTGGTGTCAAGACCGCCGGAATATGCAAGAACAACTCTTTCTTTCATGGAAAACCTCCGTAGTATATTTGACTTGCCACTAATATACAACATCTTTTTCTTGATTGCAAGTGAAAAATGTGTATATAATATAGATGCAATTTGCATAAAATGCATAAAATAATGAATAATGCGCATAAAAGTAAAATATGAACGTATAAAAATGCACAAAGAAAAAAGCCGAAAAAGGAAAAAGAACGGCACTATGGCTATTTGCCGACGGAATGGTTTGTGCTATACTATAGGTTACATGACAAAATGGCAAAAGAGAGGGTCATTCCTTGCGGTATACAGGCTACGAATACATATGGTTTTTCTTTATCTATGCCTTCATCGGCTGGCTCATTGAGGTGGTGTTTGCGGCGTTCTCCAGAAAGCGCTTTGCAAACAGGGGCTTTTTAAACGGCCCGCTCTGTCCGGTGTACGGCTGCGGCATGGTGTTTTTGCAACTCTTCTTCGGAGGACTTTTGCAGAATCTGTTCTTCCTTTTTATAGGAAGCTTTGTGACGACATCCCTTCTGGAGTATTTCACGGGAAAGCTGATGGAGCGGTTTTACGGCAGGAAATGGTGGGATTACTCTGATTACAAATACAATTTCGGCGGCTATGTCTGCCTGCAGTTTTCCGCCGTGTGGGCTGCCGGAGCCGTGGTGCTGCTCAAGTGGGTGAACCCGGTTTTCGGGAAGCTGATCGGGATGCTTCCGGCGCTTCTCGGCAGGGTTATCCTGATCGTGCTGGCGGCGTGCTTTGCCTGTGATGTGCTGGTCACAACGGGTGCCCTGTTGAAGCTGAAACGTAGGAGCAGGCGGATCGAGGAGATCGCAGACGGCATGGGCAGGCTCTCCGGCAGGATGGGAGGCGCCATCACCCGTCTCATTGCGGGAAGAATGGCAAAGGCGTTCCCCGGCCTGAGCGAGGACGGCAGGATCGCCATGCCGGTATCGAAGACGAAGGCGGACAAGGCGGCGGAGGGCTTCGCCTGCGGCGTGTGCTTCCACAAGCTGGTCTGGCTGTTTTTCATTGGTTCTTTTCTGGGGGATGTGACGGAGACGATCTTCTGCTTTGTCACCACGGGCAGGCTGATGAGCCGCAGCAGCGTGCTGTACGGACCGTTCAGCATTGTGTGGGGACTCGGAATCGTGGCGCTGACCATTCTGCTTGACAGATACCGCAGCAAGCCGGACAGCTTTATCCTGTTGTTCGGAACGGTGGTGGGCGGCGCTTACGAATATGTGTGCAGCGTGTTTACGGAGCTGGTGTTCGGAACCATCTTCTGGGATTACAGCAAGATTCCCTTCAATCTGGGGGGCAGGATCAACCTGTTGTTCTGCTTTTTCTGGGGGATCGCGTCCCTTGTCTGGATCAAGCTGATCTACCCGTTTTTGTCGGGGCTGATCGAGAAGCTGCCGAAGAAATTCGGCACATGGGCGAGCTGGATCTTTGTGGTGTTCATGGTGTGCAATATGGCGGTGTCCGGTCTGGCGCTTGCCCGTTACAGCGGACGGACGGCGGGCAGGGGGCCCGCAAACGCGGTGGAGCGTTTTCTGGATGAGCTCTACCCGGACGAGCGGATGGAGCGCATCTATCCCAATGCGAAAATAACGAATCCGAAGTAGGAGGAGAGAGCTATGTATATAGTGAGGACGATGACAATCGAGGATTACCCGGGCGTCCGGGCATTGTGGATGACCATAAAGGGCTTTGCCATCCGCAGTATTGACGATTCCGGGGAGGGAGTTGCCCGTTTCCTTCGGCGCAATCCCACTACCAGCGTGGTAGCGGAGGAGGACGGCGAGATCGTGGGCGCCATCCTGTGCGGACATGACGGAAGGCGGGGCTGCCTTTACCATGTGTGCGTCCGGGAGGACAAGCGCATGAACGGGATCGGCAAGGCGATGGTGGTACACTGCATGGAGGCGTTAAAAAAGGAGCAGATCAGCAAGGTTTCCCTGATCGCCTTCACGGTAAACGACATCGGCAACGCATTCTGGCGCTGTATCGGCTGGACAAAGCGGGAAGATCTGAATTATTATGATTTTGTACTTAACACGGAAAATATTGTGGCGTTCAATCAATAGGAGGAGAGGGTCATGGAGATCATAAAGGGCGGCGTGTGTGCTGCAAAAGGATTTTATGCTGCCGGCGTGGAGGCAGGCATCAAGTATCAGAACAGAAAGGATATGGCGCTTGTATACAGCGAGGCGCCCTGCGTGTGCGCGGGAACCTTTACCTCCAACGTGGTGAAGGCGGCGCCGGTGCTCTGGGATAAAGCAGTGGTGGAAAATTCCCCCTATGTGCAGGCGGTGGTGGTAAACTCCGGCATTGCCAACGCATGTACGGGAAAAGAGGGCATGGAGTGCTGTGAAAAGACGGCGCAGGCTGCGGCGGAGGCGCTGGCAGTTCCGAAGGACAGTGTGCTGATCGGCTCCACGGGCGTGATCGGCATGCAGATGCCCATAGACAGGCTGACGGCGGGCGTGCGCATGTTGGCGGCTGAGAAGGCACATTCCGAGCATGCGGCGCAGATGGCGGCGGAGGCGATCATGACCACGGACACAAGGGATAAGCAGGAGGCGGTGCGATTTACCGTCGGCGGCAGGACCGTCACCATGGGCGGCATGAGCAAGGGCTCCGGCATGATCCATCCCAACATGTGTACCATGCTGGCGTTCGTCACCTCCGATGTGGCGATCTCCAAGGAGCTTCTGACGAAGGCGGTGAAGGAGTGCGTGACGGATACCTTCAACATGATTTCCGTGGATGGCGACACCTCCACCAACGACACGTTCCTGTTCCTGGCTAACGGCTGTGCGGGCAATGCGGAGATCACGGAGGAGGGCGCGGATTACGATGCCTTCAGGGAGGCGCTCCTGTACCTGAACACCACGCTGGCGCGCAGGATGGCGGGGGACGGAGAAGGTGCAACGGCGCTGCTTGAGGTGAAGGTCGTGGGCGCGGACACCAGGGAGAATGCCCGGATCTTAAGCAAATCCGTGGTCTGCTCCAGTCTGGTGAAGGCCATGATCTATGGCCACGACGCCAACGCGGGACGCATTCTCTGTGCACTGGGTTACTCCGGTGTGCAGTTTGACCCGGACAAGGTGGAGGTCTGCTTCGTGGGCGAGGATGGGAACATCTGGGTCTACAAGGACGGAAAGATGCCCGCGTTTGACGAGGAGAGAGCGACAAAGCTTTTGTCACAGCCCGAGGTGACGGTGCTTGTGGACATGAAGATGGGCAGCGGGAGCGCCACGGCGTGGGGCTGCGACCTGAGCTATGACTATGTGAAGATCAATGCGGACTATCGTTCGTAAACTTATAAAAAAGAGGGATGTGGATCAAAATGCAGGATAAGAGTATGGATACCGTATTACAGAAGGCGGAGGTGCTGATCGAGGCGCTTCCTTATATCCAGAGGTTCAACCGGAAGATCATCGTGGTGAAGTACGGCGGCAGTGCCATGAGCAACGAGGAGCTGCAGCGCAACGTGATCAAGGATGTGACCCTGCTTAAGCTGGTGGGCTTCAAGCCCATCATCGTGCACGGCGGCGGCAAGGAGATCAGCCGCTGGGTGGGCAAGGTCGGCAAGGAGGCGCAGTTTGTGAACGGGCTGCGCGTGACGGACGGGGAGACCATGGAGATTGCGGAGATGGTGCTGGGTAAGGTCAGCAAGCATCTGGTGACCATGGTGCAGGAGCTTGGCGTGAAGGCTGTGGGTCTCAGCGGCAAGGACGGCGGTCTGCTCCGTGTGAAAAAGAAGTATGCGGACGGACAGGACATCGGCTATGTGGGAGAGGTTACGGAGGTGAATCCCAAGGTGCTGTACGACCTGCTTGAGAAGGATTTTCTGCCCATCGTGGCGCCCATCGGGCTGGATGATGAATTCAATACCTACAACATCAACGCGGATGATGCGGCATGCGCCATCGCAAAGGCGGTAGGAGCCGAAAAGCTGGCGTTTTTGACCGACATCGAGGGTCTTTACAAGGACATCAACGACAAGTCCTCCTTTATCTCCAGACTGACTGCAAAGCAGGCGGAGGAGCTGATCGCCGGGGGCTATATCGGGGGCGGCATGCTGCCCAAGCTGGGCAACTGCACTTCCGCGATCCGCAACGGCGTAAACCGGGTACATATTCTGGACGGCAGGATCCCTCACTGCCTGCTTCTGGAAATCTTTACCCAGCACGGTATCGGAACCGCCATTGTGAGGGACGAGGACGGGCAGAGCGCGGAACAGGAGAAAAAATTATGATGAAGGAATATATCGAAGAGGCGGAGCGGGATCTGCTCCACACCTACAACCGGTATCAGATCGTGTTTGACAGGGGGGACGGCGTGTACCTCTATGATCTGGACGGAAAGAAGTATCTGGATTTTGTGGCGGGCATCGCGGTCTTTGCACTGGGCTACCACAACGAAAGCTACAATCAGGCGCTCAAGGACCAGATCGACAAGCTGATCCACACCTCCAACTACTATTACAATGTTCCGGCTGTGGAGGCGGCGAGAAAGATCAAGAAGGTTTCCGGCATGGACAGGGTATTTTTTACCAATTCCGGTGCGGAGGCGGTGGAGGGCGCCATCAAGGCAGCCCGCAAATATGCATACCTGAAGGACGGCACTACTGGGCATGAGATCGTCGCCATGAACCACTCCTTCCACGGAAGAACCATGGGCGCGCTCTCCGTCACGGGAAATCCCCATTACAGGGAGGCGTTTGAGCCGGGCATCGGCAACATCCGTTTTGCGGACATGAACGATTTTGACAGCGTTGCGGCGGTCGTAAACGACAGAACCTGTGCTATCCTCATGGAGACGGTGCAGGGGGAGGGCGGCATCTATCCCGCACAGGAGGAGTTCTTGAAAAAGGTGCGGGCGCTCTGCGACGAGAAGGACATTCTGCTCATTTTAGACGAGATCCAGTGCGGCATGGGGCGGACGGGCTATATGTACGCATGGCAGAAATACGGCGTGAAGCCCGATATTATGACCACGGCGAAGGCGCTTGGCTGCGGTGTGCCGGTGGGCGCATTCCTGATGACGGAGAGGGTGGCGGCAAATTCTTTGGGCGCGGGAGACCACGGTACGACCTATGGCGGCAACCCTCTTGCCTGCTGTGCCGTGAACAAAGTGCTTGATTTATTTGAGGAGAACCATATAATAGAACATGTGGGAGAGGTTGCACCCTATCTGGAGCAGAGGCTGGATGAACTGAAGGACAAGTACCCGTTCATCACGGCGAGACGCGGCATGGGACTGATACAGGGACTGGCGTTTGACAGGCCTGTGGCGCCCTACATCAACCGCGCCATCGAGAAGGGACTTTTGCTGATCAATGCCGGAACCGACATTATCAGACTGGTGCCTCCCCTCATTATCACAAAGCAGGACATCGACAGGATGGCGGAAATTCTGGATGAGTGTCTTGCGGAAGTCTGATTGAGGAGAACACATGGATTTAAGAAAGAGATTGCTTGCCGTTTTAGCGGTGATTTGTATGCTGGCGGCAGTGGTATACGTGGGAGCCAGCGGCATGAAGATCCGGGAGGATGTGGAGTCGCAGCCCTTTTTCAACAACAAGGAGACGATTTATTTTTGGTACTCCGACGAGGCGATGACCGACTACATCAGCAGTGCGGCGGTTGCCTTCGGGCAGGATAGGGATGTGCGCGTGATTCCGGTGCTTGCGTCGGACAGCGAATATCTGGAGGCGATCAATGATGCGTCCCTCCACGGCTCTCAGATTCCCGATGTGTATATTATCAGTAACGATTCTCTGGAAAAGGCGTATCTGGCAGGTCTGGCGTCCCGCATCGTGGATGAGAAGGGTGTGTGTACTTTAACGCATTTTCCCCAGACGGCGATTTCTGCCGTGACCTACAAGGACAAGCTGATCGCATACCCTTATTTCTATGAGACCAGCGCATTCCTCTACAACAAGACCTATCTGGAGGCGTGGACGGCGGAGCAGCTCGCCGCGCAGACAGAGGGAACGGGAGTGGTGGAGATTCCCGATGATGTGCCGGATGCGGAGGATCCCGTCGATGATGAGGAGTACGCAGGTGAGGATGTTCTTGTTGTGACACAGGAGAAGCTCGCGGCAGGTATTCCGTCCAACATGGACGAGGTGCTGGCGTTTGCAGACAACTACGAGGCACCCGAGAATGTGGAGGCGGTGCTGCGCTGGGATGTCTCCGATATTTTCTACAATTACTATTTTGTGGGCGGCTACATGGTGGTCGGCGGAGAGAGCGGCGACGACGAGAACAACATCAATATCTACAACGAGGAAACCAAGGCGTGTCTGCAGGTGTACCAGAAGCTGAACCAGTTCTTCTTCATCGAGTCGGACACGGTGACTTATGAGTCGGTGGTGCAGGACTTTATAGAGGGCAAGATCGTGTTTACCGTGGCGACCACGGATGTGCTTGCAAAGTTAGAGGCGGCGAAGGCGGACGGAACATTCCCCTACGAATACGGCATTGCCATGATTCCGCAGCCCAGCGCCCAGCTGCGGGGACGCTCCCTCTCCGTGACAAACTGCGTTGCGGTGAACGGGTATTCCGAGCACAGGCAGCTTGCCAACGAGTTTGCGGCTTACCTGACGGGCAGCTATTACGCGGATCTCTATGAGCGGACGGGAAAGGTGTCCGCGAACCTCTCGGCGAATCAGGACAACGAGTATCTGAAAACCTTCATGGAGGAGTACAAGAATGCGGACTCCCTGCCGAAGATGATGGAGACCAGCAATTTCTGGATCAGGCTTGAGATTCTGTTCTCCAGAGTGTGGGACGGCGGAGACATCGACACCCTGCTGCGTGAGCTTTCGGATCAGATCCTCTCGCAGGTAAACAATTCCTAAGAATACGAATACACAGAATAAAATCCAACCGGATGGGCAGACTGATGAAAAAGAGGATCAGGAGGCTTTCATGGTTGGATTTTTGATTGCAATTTTATCCGGGGCGCTGATGAGCGTACAGGGCGTGTTCAACACGCAGGTCACAAAGACTTCCGGCATCTGGGTGGCAAATGCCTTTGTGCAGTTTACCGCCTTTTTGGTCTGCATGGCGGTGTGGCTTTTTGCGGACAGAGGCTCCTTCGGCACGCTCCTTAAGGTGGAGCCAAAGTACATGCTTTTAGGCGGCGTTCTGGGAGCAGGCATTACCTACACCGTGATCAAGGGCATGGAGCAGCTCGGCCCGGCAAAGGCGGTGATGCTGATCGTGATCGCGCAGCTTATCGTGGCGTACCTGATTGAGTTGTTCGGATTGTTCGGCGTGGAGAAGCAGCCGCTTGAGATCAGAAAGGTGATCGGCATGGCAATCGCCATCGTCGGCGTGGTGATTTTCAAGTGGAAATAACGCTTGTAAATTGGGGATAATTATCATACAATGAACCTAGACGGTTCGAGAGGCATTCCCGGATGCTTGATGCGGAAGGGATTTTATATGAAGAACGGCAAAAACAGAATAGTAACTTTGATTTTCACCTGTCTGCTCCTGACGGTGTTACCGGCATGCGGCGCGTCTGAGAAAGGCGGCTCCCTCACCCTGCTTTTGGAGGAGGCTGCCGGGCAAGAGATTGCGGCTGGGGCTGCGTCGGATGAGGCCGTCCGTGAGGGCGGTGTGCTCCTGCCGGAGGAGGCTGCCCGGGGTGGCGGCGTGCCTGCGCTGACTGCCTTTGTGCACATCTGCGGGGAGGTGGAAAGCCCCGGCGTCTATGAGGTGGCGGAGGATGCCAGAATCTGTGATGTGCTGCTTTTAGCAGGCGGCTTTACGGAGAGTGCTGCCACAGATGCCGTAAACATGGCGCAGAAGGTCACAGACGGAATGCAGGTTGTGGTGCCGTCCGTGGAGGAGGCAGAGCGGCAGACACTTGCCGAAGCGGAGGCGGACGGCAGGGTGGAACTGAACACGGCTACTCTGGAGCAGCTCTGTACGCTGCCTGGAATCGGAGAGAGCCGCGCGAGGGCGATTCTGGCATACCGGGAGGAATACGGTGGATTCTCCGTTACGGAGGAGCTGATGCAGGTGTCCGGGATCAAGGAGGGCACGTTCAATCGGCTGAAAGAGCTGGTCTACATAAAGGACGCGAAATAGCGGGCGGGCAGTCCGCTTTGACAATAGGAAAGAATGAAAAAAGCGAGGGGAATCAGATGGCAAAAAGAGCGCTGGTGGTTGATGATGAGAAATTGATCGTGAAGGGAATCCGGTTCAGTCTGGAGCAGGACGGCATGGAAGTGGACTGTGCCTACGACGGCGAGGAGGCGCTTTCCTACGCAAGGGAAAATACATATGATATTGTGCTGCTTGACATCATGCTCCCCAAGCTGACCGGCTTTGAGGTCTGCCAGCAGATCAGGGAATTTTCCAACGTGCCCATCATCATGCTGACGGCGAAGGGCGACGACATGGACAAGATTCTGGGTCTGGAGTACGGGGCGGACGACTACATCACGAAGCCCTTCAACATTCTGGAGGTCAAGGCACGGATCAAGGCGATCATGCGCAGGACGGAGCCTAAGACGGCAAAGGCGGAGAGCGTGCTGGAGATCGGTGCGGTACAGCTTGACTGCGACGGCAGGAGAGTTTACATAAACGGAAAAGAGATCGGGCTGACGGCGAAGGAATTTGAGGTTCTGGAGCTTCTGATGCGCAACCCCAACAAGGTATACAGCAGGGAGAATCTGCTGAAGCTGGTGTGGGGCAGCGATTACCCGGGCGATGTGCGCACGGTGGATGTCCATATCAGGCGGCTTAGGGAGAAGATTGAGGACAATCCCAGCGAGCCGAAATTTGTTCACACCAAGTGGGGCGTCGGTTACTATTTCATGAATGTGGAGTAAAAAGCTATGCTTTCAAAGATAAAGAGCGCGCTGGGGCGGATCAGGGTATGCCGCAGCCTGCGCGCGCGTCTGTTTGTAATCATTCTTGCGGTGGGTATCGTGCCCAGCGTGCTGTTGCGTTACGGCATCATGCAGAACTACGAGGACCGCGCCGTGTCGCTGCGCACCGTGACGGTGCAGACGCAGCTCAAAATTCTGGCAAATCACCTTATTACCTACAATTATTTACAGGACAATTCCTCAGAGGTCATCGGCGCAGAGCTGGATATGCTTTCCAATCTGTATGATGGCCGTGTTCTAATTATCGGAAGCAATTTCAAGGTCGTGAAGGACACCTACGCCATCAGCGAGGGAAAGACCATCATCTCAGAGGAGGTCATCCGCTCCTTCGGTGGGGAGAGCCTTTCCAACTACGACAGGGGGCATGGCTACATCGAGATGACCACGCCCATCACGGAGACCGTGATGGTGGCGGATGACGAGGGGGAGAGGGAACAGAGCATTGTGCGCGGCGTGATGCTCACCAGCATCTCCACGGACAGCATTATCGCCACCATGGACACCCTGAACAGAAAGGCGCTGATTCTGGAGGTTTTGATGATGATTGTCATTCTGGTGATCGCCATGATACTGTCTGATGTGATGACCAGACCCTTTGCCCGTGTCACGCAGGCGATCAATGATGTGAAGGCGGGCTATACGGACGAGAGTATCTCGGTTCCCGACTATCTGGAGACTGTCCACATCGTGGATGCGTTCAATCAGATGCTGGGCAGGATGAAGGTGCTTGACGACTCCAGGCAGGAGTTTGTTTCCAATGTGTCCCATGAGCTGAAAACGCCTCTGGCGTCCATGAAAGTGCTGGCGGATTCCCTGCTGGCGCAGCCGGATGCCCCGGTGGAGATGTATCAGGAGTTCATGGGCGACATCACGGCGGAGATCGATCGGGAAAACCGCATCATAACGGATCTGTTGGCGCTTGTGAAGATGGACAAGAAGGTGGCATCCATGAACATTACCGCCGTCAACATGAACGAGCTGACGGAGCTGATCTGCAAGCGTCTGCGCCCCATTGCCCGCAAGAAGGACGTGGAGGTTATCTTCGAGAGCATCCGCCCCGTGGTGGCGGAGGTGGACGAGGTGAAAATGACGCTGATCATTTCCAATCTTGTGGAGAACGCCATTAAGTACAACAAGGAGCACGGCTCGGTGAAGATCGTGCTGGATGCGGATTACCAGACGTTCTCCCTCGAGGTGAAGGACACGGGAATCGGCATTCCACAGGAGTCCCTCGAGCATATCTACGAGCGCTTCTACCGTGTGGACAAATCCCACTCCCGTGAGATCGGCGGCACAGGTCTCGGTCTTGCCATCACCCGCAACGCGGTGCTGATGCACAGAGGCTCCATCACCGTGACCAGCCTTGAGGGCGAAGGCAGCAGCTTCCTTGTCAAGATTCCCCTGAACTATATTGCGGGGTGAGGAGCGGGTCCCCCGGATGCTTCATTTGTCATTGTGAATTGATGCAAAGCAATTTTGACGCCGGCTTGCGTTTTTCACAGAGCTTTTTAGCACAAGCCTGATATGCTTTGAGTACAGAATTGAATTTGATTCTTGGTTTGCGAAGAAATGAGGATTACCATGAAGAAAAGAAATCTATATTTGCTTTTTTATACGCTCTTGCTCCTTCTGCTGGCAGGCTGCGGACAGAAAAGCCACACGGATATCAGCAGACCGAAACAGGTTTACTATATTAATCATACAGAAACCGGCGTGGAGATGCACGAATATGAAATGCAGTCTGTGGATCCTGAGGCACAGCTTGAGGAACTGCTTACGCAGCTAGGCACCATGCCGGAGAAGCTGGAGTACAAGGCGCCCCTGCAGATGGGATTTACCCTCAACTTCTACCGGCAGGACGGCGAAAAACTCTATCTGGATATGAGTGAGGAATACCGTAGTCTGAGCGCAACCTCGGAGGTGCTGGTGCGCGCGGCACTTGTGCGGACATTGTCGCAGGTTCCGGGGGTCAAGTATGTGGCGATTACGGTGGAGGGAGGACAGCTTCTGGACGCGCTGGGCAACGTGATCGGCCTCATGTCGGCGGATCAGTTTATCGACAATGCGGGTGATGAGATCAACGCCTATGAGCGCGTGCGCCTGAAGCTCTATTTTGCCAGCGCAGACGGAACCTCCCTGATTGCGACCAACCGCACCATGGCGTACAACACCAATATTTCCCTTGAGAAACTGGTGGTGGAGCAGCTTTTGTCCGGCCCCGGAGCCGACGTTGCGGATACCGTGTACCCGACCATCAACCCCAACGCCAAGCTGGTGAGCATCTCCGTGAAGGACGGAATCTGCTACGCGAATTTCGATGAGAACTTCCTGACGCAGATGTATAACGTCTCCACGGATGTGGCAATTTATTCCGTGGTCAATTCCCTCATAGAACTTAACAACGTCAACAAGGTTCAGATCTCCATAAACGGGGAGACCGACATCATGTTCCGCGAGAGCGTCAGCCTCTCCACCATGTTTGAACGCAATCTGGATCTTGTCACCACAGTGGAGTAACCAATTTGAGAAGACCGTTATGTGCAGTCTGCCTCCTCCTGATCCTTGGTATGGCAGTCTACAATGCCCTGCATCCGCCGTCCTTCTTTTCCTACGAAGAGGCGGCGGGCAGCAGGGTCGTTCTTACCGGCACAGTCTGTGAAAAGACGAAAAATTCTGCCGGCATTTCTTTTATCGTAGCGCCGGAGGCGCTTTCCTATGCGGCCGTGGAAACACGGGTCGATCAAAACATTCCCTTTCAGGACAACATCATATGCTATCTGACCGAGGAAGCCGATTTGCCGATCGGCAGTCTTGTCATGCTCGAAGGTACGCTTTCTCAGTGGGATCCGCCGGGCAACCCGGGGCAGTTTGATGCGGCGCTGTACTATAAGATTCAGGGAATATCAGCAAAACTATACCGCACCCGCATCCTCGCCGCAGAGCCTGCGTCGGAGAACCTGCAGGAGTTTTTGTGGCAGCTGAGAACCCGGCTCTGCGCCCGCCTCGATGCCTGCTTTGCGGTGGCGGATGCCGCGCACCCGGTTCAAGTCCCGGCAATTCTGAAAACCATGCTTTTGGGGGAGAGGTCAGACCTCTCGGATCAGACCAAAACCCTATACCGGGAGGCAGGCATCCTGCATATCCTCGCCATATCCGGTGTTAAGACTCTAAAGTTGGATATCCCCCTAGTGCCTGAAACCCGCATAAAATGGGCGTTTGTGCCTCTACATATCGCTATAATTTACATTCTAAAACTGTGCTTAGACGAGGAAATTATTCCCCGTTGTCGTTTCCCTTGTTCAAGGGGGTATCACAAAAAACATATAAATTGGCAAAAGAAGCAATAATTTAGCGGAAGTTAATCTTACCGCAAAAGCCTAATAAATCAGCAAAAGGAGAAGAAGCCTATGGCATATAAAAAATATAGAGAAATGAAAGTTTACGAAGCAAGCGGATACCAGTACAAAAGGACACCAGGCATTGTACTTAAGGGACAGTGGCTGTCGGAGTTGGGATTTGACATCGGAGAGCAGATTGAAGTGAAGTGCGAGGATGGCCGTTTGATTATAACTAAAGCAAATGAAATATGGGGCATAAATTAGCTTGCAACTATTCGCAATCTCGAATATAATAATCTTAATATCATTTGTTGGAATTGATGGAGGAAAACGAATGGATTATTTATCATCAGCGGAAATAGCAAAAAAATGGAATGTTTCGCAAAGAAGAGTTGCAGTATTTTGCAAGGAAGGCAGAGTTAAAGGCGCTGTTCTTATCGGGCGAATGTGGATGATACCAAAGGATGCAGAAAAACCGATAGATCCAAGACGTATAATGAATAAAGAGGAAGATCTGTCTGATATTATAAATGACGGAGGAAAAGAGAATGGTTGATACCAAAAAGGAACAAGAACGAGAGGAACTTCATCGTGCAATATGGGCGATTGCAGATGAACTGCGTGGAGCAGTTGATGGCTGGGATTTCAAAAATTATGTTCTTGGAACGATGTTTTATCGTTATATTTCCGAAAACTTGTGTAATTACATAAACAATGGTGAAATTGATGCGGGCAACACGGATTTTGATTTTGCAAAAATGCCGGATGAGGATGCAGAAGAAGCAAGAGCGGGATTGGTAGAAGAAAAAGGTTTTTTTATCCTTCCAAGTGAGCTTTTCTGTAATGTCCGTGCCAAGGCTGTAAATGATGAAAATTTAAATGAAACACTGGAGCGCGTGTTCCGTCACATCGAAGAATCAGCAAAAGGCAGTGAGGCAGAGAGTGACTTTGCCGGATTGTTCGATGACTATGATGTAAACAGCAATAAACTGGGGTCTACAGTTGCAAAGCGAAATGAAAAACTTGTTAAACTGTTGAATGGTGTAGGAGAGATGAATCTAGGAGATGTGAAGGATCATTCCATTGATGCCTTCGGAGATGCGTATGAGTATCTTATGACTATGTATGCATCAAATGCCGGAAAATCTGGTGGGGAATTCTTTACTCCGGCAGATGTATCCGAATTGCTTACACGGCTTGGAACTGTAGGTAAAACAGAAATCAATAAGGTATATGATCCTGCTTGTGGTTCGGGTTCATTGCTTTTGAAGGCTGAGAAAATTCTGGGAAAAGATGCTATCCGTAATGGCTTTTATGGGCAGGAAATCAATATCACAACCTACAATTTGTGCCGTATTAATATGTTTCTGCATGATGTGGGATTTGATAAATTTGATATTGCCTGTGAAGATACACTGCTCAGTCCGCAACATTGGGATGATGAGCCATTTGAGCTGATCGTGTCTAATCCGCCTTATTCTATCAAATGGGCGGGAGACGAAAATCCATTGCTCATCAATGATCCTCGCTTTGCTCCGGCTGGAGTTCTGGCACCTAAGAGTAAAGCGGATATGGCGTTTATTATGCACAGTTTATCATGGCTTGCTTCTAATGGAACTGCTGCCATTGTATGTTTTCCAGGAATTATGTACCGTGGCGGTGCAGAGCAGAAAATCCGTAAATATCTGGTAGACAATAACTATATCGACTGTATTATTCAGTTGCCGAGTAACCTGTTCTTTGGAACTTCGATTGCGACTTGTATCATGGTAATGAAAAAGAATAAGACAGACAACAAGACCCTGTTTATTGATGCCACAAGTGAATGCGTGAAGGTGACTAACAATAATAAGCTGACACCAGAGAACATTGATCGGATTGTAGATGTGTTTGCTAAGCGTGAAGAAATGGAACATTTTGCACATTTGGCAAGCTATGAAGAAGTCTCTGGCAATGATTATAATTTGTCTGTATCTACGTATGTTGAAGCAGAAGATACAAGAGAGAAAATTGACATTGTGAAACTTAATGCGGAAATCAAAGAAATTGTTGCCCGTGAGCAAGTGCTCCGTGATGAGATTGATAAAATCATCGCAGAAATCGAGGTGAACTCATGAGTACAAAAGAATTAAAAGTGTCTTTTAATGCCCCGTTAAATGAACTTGACACGGAAGTGCAGACATATGGATGCAGAGCAAATAACCCAGATATATGTGCTAATAATTCCATTACAAATATTTGTGCTTTTACATCTGAAGATGGTATTTGTAGAAAGCCGTCTCGTGCATGGAAAAAACAATATCATAAATTAAGTGGAGGACAGAAAAATGAGTAAAATTGATGATTTGATTCAAGAATTCTGTCCTGACGGAGTTGAATATAAACCAATAAAAAAATTGGCAGAAGTTGGAACTGGAAGCAGTAATGGCAATGAAGCACAGGAAGATGGAAAGTATCCATTTTTTATACGTTCACAAACCGTGAAAAGAAAAAATGAATGGGAATATGATGAAGAAGCAATTATTATACCTGGAGAAGGTGGGATTGGAGAAATATACCATTATGTGAATGGCAAATATGCTATTCATCAAAGGGTGTATCGTATACATTTTACTGATAATTCAGTTGATGTTAAGTTCGCTTATCATTATTTTCGCGCTTTTTTTAAGAATTTTATTATGCGTAAGGCCGTAAGTGCGACTGTGAAATCTATAAGAAAGCCTATGATAGAGGAGTTTATGCTCCCTGTACCTCCTCTGGAGGTACAACGTGAAATAGTCCATATTTTGGACTCTTTCACGTTACTTACAGCCGAGCTTACAGCCGAGCTTACAGCTCGGAAGAAACAGTATAGTTATTACAGAGACACTTTAATACAAAAAGAGTGTAAATCTGAAAAAGTTAAGCTGAATACTGTTTGTGAAATTTATGACGGAACACATCAAACACCAAAATATACTAACGGTGGAATACCATTTGTGAGTGTAGAAAACATTGATGATTTGTATGGAACACAAAAATTCATTTCGACAGAGGCTTATGCGAAATATAAAATTAAACCCCGCATAGGTGATGTTTTTATGACAAGGATTACTGCAGGGATTATTGGAAAATGTACAGTAGTAGAGCGAAATGATGATTTAGCTTATTATGTTTCGCTGGCATTGTTGCGTCCAAATGCAGATATTCTTGATAGCAAATATTTGAAGTATTATTTGGAAAGTGTTTGGGGCAGAAGAGAATTAAGTAAATGGATTTTGTGGGATGCAACACCTACAAAAATAAATAAGGATGATATTGGAAGAGTGCTTATTTCTGTTCCACCGCTTGATACGCAAAAAAGGTTGGTACAGGTAATCGAACATTTTGATGTTATTTGTACTGACTTGAATATTGGCTTGCCAGGCGAAATCGAAGCACGCCAGAAGCAATATGAATATTATCGAGATTTGCTCTTGACATTTGCTGAAACAGGCA
>ENA-ORNF01000020-ORNF01000020.1-human-gut-metagenome-genome-assembly--contig:-NODE-20-length-141774-cov-6.877229_pt1 | contig 141774 bp, 124 predicted proteins | sample MGYA00242110_ERZ509012 | MGnify/ENA primary metagenome ERZ509012 (study PRJEB26280, sample SAMEA2338714) | human gut metagenome | biome: human gut; feature: human-associated habitat; material: faeces... | reverse complement strand
TCAAAAGATATGATGGGTGGAAAATAACCGTCGCAGAAATTTTGTCGAAAATCATATACTTGTTTCCTCGAATTTGAGAAATTTTTATATCGTCGCCCAAGAACGATTTTGCCGCCGTTGCACCGCAAAGAACAATCAATTTCGGGCGGACAATGTTGATTTGTGCCTCTAAATATTTTTCGCAAACCTCTTTTTCTTCAGGTTTCGGATCACGATTTTCGGGAGGACGACATTTTAGCGTGTTGCAGATGTATAAGTCCGTCTCACGGTTAATTCCGCACTCTTCAAAAAGTTGAGTTAAAAGTTTGCCCGCTCTTCCGACAAAAGGTATTCCGCTCGCATCTTCATCAGCACCTGGGGCTTCTCCGATAAGCATTACGGGAGCATTTGCATACCCATCAGAAAAAACAATGTTCGTTCTCGTTTTAGCCAAAGAACAATTTTGACATTGCATGCAAACATTTCTGATTTCAAGCAGCGACATCTCTTTTACTTCCGCCGATAATTCTTCCTCGTTAAAATTCAAATATTCCATTATTTTTCCTTTTCGATTTGTTCAAAAACTTTTCGTAATACACCTTTATTTTCAGCCAAAAGTCTCTCAGCGTCTGCGATTTCGACACCGTTTTTTAACTTCAAAATTACAGGTTTAATTTTAAAATCATTTTCTTGCAATGCCAAAAGTGACTCATCTTCTGAGACTTCGGCAATTTTAGAGACGATTTTAACCGCACGATTTTTGAGTTTAATATTCGTCGGCTTAACGTCTATCATGTAGTTTTTATAAACCTTTCCGACCTTTACCATTGCAGAGGTAGTAAGCATATTCAAAATCAATTTTTGTGCCGTACCTGCCTTCATTCGAGTTGACCCCGAAATAGCCTCAGCACCTGTCTTTGCACAAATAAAAACGTCCGCAAATTCCTTCGTTTTCGCATTCTCATTTGATGTCACAGCAATCGTCTTGCAACCTTTTTCTTTAGCAAGTTTCAAAACCTCAACGACATAAGCAGCATTTCCGCTTGCAGAAATTGCAGTCACCGTGTCGTTTTTCGAGATATTTAATTTTTCAAAATCAACTTTTGCACCCTCAGCACTGTCCTCAGCACCTTCAACTGCGTGACGAAGAGCAATGTCGCCTCCCGCAATGATTCCGACCACCATCGACTCAGGTACGGAAAATGTCGGAGGACACTCCGAAGCATCCAAAACCCCCAAACGACCGCTCGTTCCTGCCCCAAAATAAATCAATCTTCCTCCGTTATTGAAGTTTTCGGCAATCATATCAACCGCCTCGGCAATTTTCGGCAAACATTTTTGCACCGCCAAAACAGCGTTAAAATCCTCATTATTTATCATTTTGACAATATCTAAAGTCGAGGAAACATCAATATTTTCCGTATTTTCATTAAGTTTTTCCGTATCAGAAAAATTATTCATAAAACCTCATCTAACAACTTTTACGCCGTGACCGATTGTTCTTAAATGTTCTGCAAAAATAAACTCATCAGGCTCAAAATTGACCGAAAGTTCATCGGTAAAGGTATAAAAAACAGGGCCACTGCCAGACATAAACGAATTTTCGAGATTGCATTTAATATTCGCCAAACTCGAATATTTACGCACAATGGGTGCTTCCAAGTCATTGTGAACGAACGAATGGTCAAAATGACCACAAACAATCAACCCCGTCAACGCATCGGTTGAATTCGTGTATCTCTTGTTTTCATAATTATCATATTCCTCAAACGCTTCTCTTGCACTGATTTTGAGATTTCTGGGTTTAACAATCGAAATCGGAAGTTCCAAAAACGGTATCGGGCGAACCTCTTCCCCTCTTGAGGTGCAAATTGCACAACCGCCTTTGATACAAAAATTCAAATCTGAACCAAGTGATGCACAAAGTTCATTGATTTTTTCCTTAGACAAAACTCTGTCATAGAGCCTATTTAAGCCATACAAGGTTGCTGCTGCATCAGTGCTTCCACCAGCAAGCCCTGCCGCAACAGGAATATTTTTTTCTATATAAACATATAGTTTCGCATTTTGAACGCCAGCCGCTTCAAAAAATTTCACCGCCGCCTTATAAACCAAATTGTGTTCATCATAAGGAATTTCGTCTGAATTGCCAGAAAGTTCAACGCTCAAGCCCTCTCCGTCCTCTAGTTTGAACGTCAAATAATCGTACAAACTTATTGCGTGCATAATGCTTTTCAAATCGTGAAAACCGTCGTACCGTCTGCATATAACATCAAGCGTCAAGTTGATTTTTGCAGGTGCTTGAATTTTTATTTCTTTCATAAATTTTCCTTCAATTTTTCGGATAATTCACCAATTTTTTCTATCGAAAGCGTTTCCCCTCTTGAAGTTTCGGGAATATTTAAATCGGCTAACGTTTTTTGAACCGCATCTTTTGAAAATCCGCCAATCGTCAATGAATTTTTGATATTTTTTCTTCTCGTGCCAAAACATGCCCGAACAACTTTTCTAAAGAAAGAATAATCGTTCAGACCCAATGCCGGCTTGTCTTTCACGATAAATTTAACAACTGCTGAATTTACTTTCGGTGCAGGAAAAAACGATTTTGACTTAACAAATCTGACCATTTCTGTATCTGCGTTGAATTGGGACAAAATCGTCAACGGGCCGTACGCCTTTTCGGGCGAAAATTCGTCAGCGGTAATTCTCAAAGCAGCCTCATACTGCGTCATCATTACAATTTCAGAGATTGCTTTGCGATTTTTATTGTCCAAATCATCAACTTCGCCAAGCAAATGTGCCAAAATCGGACTTGTGATGTAATACGGGATATTCGCCACAATTTTAATGTTTTCGCCAAATTGAGAAATATCCGTTTCCAAAATATCAGCGTGAATAATCTCTAAATTATCCGCATCAATTTTTGAAAGTTGTTCAACCATATCCTCATCAAGTTCAATAACGACAACCTTTTTCGCCAACTCAACAAGTCTTTCCGTAACAAACCCCAAACCGCCACCGATTTCGACCACTGTTTCATCAGGCTGAATGTCAGCAGCCTCAATGATATCGTCGATTACCTCTCCGTCAATCAAAAAGTTTTGTCCGAGTCTTTTTTTCGCTCTAAATTTTTTCGCACGTTCAAAATAATTCATAAATCAATCATAATACAAACTTGAATTATCTCAAAATTATTAATCGACATTTCGATATGCTTTTGACTCGATTAAAACAGACAAAACTGCGATATCAGCAGGTTTAACCCCACCGATTCTTGCTGCTTGACCAAGCGTTGTCGGTCTGATTTTGTCCAATTTTTCTTTTGTTTCCGTCGAAATATGTTGAATTTTTTTATAATCTATATCATCGGGAATTCTTATCCTGTCTGCTTTTGAGGACAATTCAACCTGCTCTTTTTGACGCTTAATGTAACCGTCATATTTCAAGCGAATTTCAACCTGTTCACCGACTTCGTACGGAAAATCAAGATTTTTTGTATCAACATCGAGATCCTTAACCACGTCATAAGTGACATTCGGGCGTTTTATCAACTCAGCAAGTCTTATACCTTCGTTAATATGTTCACCAATTTTTGACAAAATCTCGTTATTTTCAGTCGTTGCAGGCACTTTAGTTTGTCTGAAACGCTCAATTTCGTCCTCAACTGTTTGCATTTTTGTTTTAAATCTTTGATATTGTTCTTCGCCCACAAGCCCTTGTTTATAACCGATTTCAGTCAATCTTTCATCGGCATTGTCCTGTCTCAACAAAAGTCTGTACTCAGAGCGAGAAGTCAACATTCTATAAGGCTCATCGATGTCTTTCGTAACCAAATCGTCAATCAACGTGCCGATATACGACGATTCACGACTCAAAATCATCGGTTCTTGGTTACGAATGTAATTTACGGCGTTAATGCCAGCGACAAGCCCTTGTGCAGCCGCTTCTTCATAACCGCTCGTTCCGTTAATTTGTCCGCCAAAGAACAAGCCTTGAACATTTTTGCTCATTAACGAATGCAATGTCTGAACTGCAGGCACATAGTCATATTCGACCGCATAGGCAGGTTTTATGACGTGAACATTTTCAAGCCCCGGAAGGGTTTTGAGCATTTCAAGTTGCACAGAGGCAGGCAAACTCGTCGAAAATCCGCCAACGTAAATTTCATAAGTGCTTTTGCCTTCAGGTTCAAGGAAAATATGGTGAGACGGATTATTCACAAATCTCACGATTTTATCCTCGATTGAGGGGCAATATCTCGGGCCACGAGCGTGGATTTTGCCCGAATACATCGGTGATTTATCCAAATTTGCCAAAATAATTTCTTTTGTTTTGTCAGTAGTTCTCGTCAAATAGCACGGATACTGCTTTCTGACTGGTCTGTCGGGCAAGAACGAAAAATGGTGCAAAATTTCGTCTCCGGGTTGAATTTCGGTCTTTGAATAATCAATCGAACGAGCATCAACACGAGGCGGCGTGCCTGTTTTCAGCCTTCCTAATTTTATACCGTTTTTCTCAAGCGAAGCCGACAAACCTTTTGCACTGACTTCGCCCAGACGTCCAAATTGTTGTGATTGCAGGCCTACCCAGATTTTTGCCTCAAGCGAAGTTCCCGTTGTCAAAACGATTGCGGGTGCAAAATACTCAAGCCCGAATTCGTCTTTCATACCAACGATTTTACCATTTTCAACCATTAATTCTGAGCAAGTACATTGTTTCAGTTGAATATTTGCTTCACTTTCGAGCAAGTTTCTCACAAAAGCGGAATATTCTTTTTTATCAGATTGTGCCCGTAATGCACGAACCGCAGGACCTTTCGACGAATTGAGCATTTTCATCTGCATATAAGTTGCATCAGCCGCAACCCCCATAATTCCGCCCAAAGCGTCCACTTCTCTTGTCAGACAAGATTTTGCAGGGCCACCAACTGCTGGGTTACAAGGCATCAACGCAATGTTATCAAGGTTCAGCGAAACTGCCAAAACCTTTGCACCAAGCCGTGCAGCAGCAATCGCAGCTTCGCATCCGGCATGTCCTAAACCTACTACTATCACATCATATTTAAACATACCTTTATTTTAATACAAAAATTTACAAACACATGACAAAATTTATTAAATGTTTTATTATAAAAATATCAAGGAAAGGAATTGGTCTAAGTTTCGCTATGATGCTTAAGACGTTAGACTACAATCAAGATGCCGCAATGGCTTCTTTAAAACGCATTTTGGAAGAAGATGCCGTATCACGAATTGGTGCGGCAGGACTTCTCGATAGTGATATGCTCAATTCCTTAGGTATGGTCGCAATGACGGCACGGAGCGAAATTCCGCAATCTCACCGTCTCATCGCCGACAGTTATATGCTTCAGAAAAAAATCTACGGCTCGTCCGTCGTAAAAGGGAAAATGCACGACGACGAACTCGCCCTCTTGATGAAATATGATTTTGACAAATTGGAAAACACTACCATTAGGCAGGTTAACGAAGAACTCGCATTCCTCCAAAGAGCAGCAGTATCGATGGATAGACACCTTCGTGCCGATTCTGAAAAAATTCTCAAAATCAGAATGAAAGAATTGAAAAGTTTAGAGGCGAAAAAATTTGCTCCGGTTATAAACTCGATTTTTAACGGATATATGGGCATTGAAGAATATTTTAAACTTATTTCGTCTTACTCAAAACCCACAAAACCAGGGATTTATAGATAATTGTTTGTTATATTGAGGGCTTGCCCCGAAGTATCTGTTTTTGTCGAGTTCATCAGCGATTCTTCGCCTGAAGGCTCAGAATGACAGCAAATAGAAAAAACTCAAAAAACGTAAACTGACTGGGACTGTGTCCCCTCAGAATGACACAACGGGTTCATTGTCATTGCGAGGGCTTTGCCCGTAGCAATCCAGTAAAATTCTGGTCGACTAAAGTTGACCCTACCTCTAAATCTTTTGCAAATATTTTGAATCTTGAATTTTGAGCGAAAAATACGGAGTTTTGTCATTTTTTGCCCGCATAAACAACACAAACGGTTTATTAAAATAGTACTCTTTTTTCGGTTTATCAACAAACCGTGCCGTATCCACCGAAAGAAGGGCTTCATTTTTCAAAACAGCACCTTGATTATCAAGTTTAAAGTCAATAGCCTCAATGGCTTTAGAAATAACGACACTGCTATTCTTTATCTCCTTATCTTCTAATTCCACATAGTCGACAATTTTGGAAAGATTAACAAATGGAACTTTGAGATAAGAATAACTATCAAAGTTTTCGTTAGAATTTTTCGACAATTTTTCCTTATAAAATTTATCCCAAATTTTCAAAATCGGTTCATCAGAATTTGATGTCAAAAGAATAATTTCATCGTCCGTATCTGTCAAAAGCCTTACTGCATAATCATTTTCATTGTTGTAATAAACGGGGATGATTTTATCTTTATACTTTTTTTGATTTTCGATTAATCCGAACATTTTGTATTTTGCGTTAGGATTTTTGTCACCCGTGAATTTGTCAGAGTCTAAAACATCGAATGCTAACGAAAAAGAGACACTTTTTTTGAACATGCAGTATAAAACTTTTGTCACTCCGTCATCTTTTTCAAACCAAAAAATTTTTTCTAAAAGAGCACTTTTTTCATTAAATTTATTTTTTATCGCGAGTTCAATATCTTTTTTTGTTTTCACCGTTTGAGGAGCAACTGTTTTGTAATAGTCGTTTTCAGACAACATGTTTTCCCGTAAACGTCGTTTGTTCAAATTGTCGGCAAGTTGAGGATTTCCGTTTACAAACTCAACTTTGTGCCCGATAATTTTGTCCGAAAAATCATTCCAAATTAACTGAAATGCCGGTGAATAAAAATCTTGAAACAGACAAAAATCGGAAGAATTGGTTGTCGGTGTTTTTTGATGTTCAATAATTTCGGCATTGCTGTTGCATCCGCAAAAAAGAATTACAGACAAACAGCAAAAAATAATGTGTTTTGAATATTTAAAAATCTTGTCGGATAAAACTTTTCGCATCAATCATTACTCCTTTAGAAAAGGATAACACAAAAATAACTTTCAAACACTGAATTGACTTCTGTTTCACACATTAAAGTCGTCCGCTCCAGTTTGTGTTTCTAATATTCTTTTGTTATTGAAAAATTTTTAATTTTCGTTGCAATTCAGTTCAAACTGAGACGTCGTCATACTGAGGCTTTAGCCGAAGAAGTAGGGTCGACTAAAGTCGACCAAATTTTTATCTATTTTTTGTAATATGGTTTGAAATTATCGATTTTATCAATCAAACCTTCGAATTTTCCGTCGAAGGTTATACCTCTGTCGTCAATATAGACCCAGCATGGCTCTTTGACGTTCGTAACCCCAACCACAAATTCATTCAAACCATTTTCTTCAATCCATTTTGATGCAAGCACGCTATTTCTTGTCGTAAAAATCTTTATGTCATAATTTTTTGATAAATCACTCAAAAACTCTTTCACCCCTGCCTTTATCGGCGGAATGAAGTCTTTGTCATAATTCCCAACATAATCATTCAAAACTCCGTCTAAATCTATTAATATTGTCTTTTTCTTTGTCATCATTAATCTTTACCCACTTTTTGTCCGTGAGACAGTTTGTTTCTTTTGTCATTGTAGCGGACAATTTTAATATGGACAAGATATTGTTAAGAAAACTTGCAAAAAGGATAAAAGATTTGAGAAAAGAACACGGTTTTTCTCAAGACGATTTGGCTTTCCATTCAAATATTGCTCGTTCAACTCTTGGCAATATTGAAACAGCAAAGAACGATGTTGTTTTGTCCAAACTAAATAAAATCGCAAAAGGATTTGGAATAAGTCTGTCTGAATTGTTAAATTTCTGATTTTTAAAAGATTTATTGTACTGGATTGCTTCGTCACTGTGTTCCTCGCAATGACAGTAAACGTTTGAAATTAAACATTGTTTGTCATTCTGAGGGATTTATCCCGAAGAATCTATTTTTAGGCAATTATTTTTCGTCATATTGAACAAAGCGAAATATCTATTTTTGCGGATTTATCCAAGATTCTTCGCTACGCTCAGAATGACACAAGGAGTTCATTTTCTTTGCGAGGGCTTTGCCCGTGGCAATCCAGTCTTTATTCAATTACCGCTGAAATTCCGGTCGACTAAAGTCGACCCTACCTCTCTAACCCTCAATTTGCGACTGTAATATAACACATGAAATGATTTCTTGTAACACTTGGTTTGATTATTTAGGGCAAAAGGTTTTATAAAATTAAAAATATTTTCGGAATATAAATTGATAGAATTTAGACAAAATTTCTCTAATTGCTTAAGTTCGAGGGAAAGCGGTAAATGATTTTAAAAAAGCAGACATTTATAATGCCGTTCTAAAAAATGAAGATAAAATTTATGTTCAAAATAACAAAACAAAAATGGTTGCATGTTTATCAAAAAAGTCTTTGAATAAAATTATATCAACAATTTTTACTCTTGATATTGAAAGTAGATATATTTTTAGAACGTTTTTTGATTGTAATATCAAAACTTCTTTTGATAATTGCATCTAAAACTTCAGGTTCTATTTTATTGACATCAACTTTGCACCAATGAGATTTATTCATATGCCAAGCCGGAGTTATTGATTCAGGATATTGGTCTTTCAAAATTGAAATTGTTTCAGGCTCTGCTTTGAGATTGATATACAAAACTCCATCTAAACGAAAAATTAATGCAAACCATTTATCATTTGATTTATGCCTTATAACGGGCATTTTGCCATATCGTTCTTCATTAAACGGATATGTTTCTATTGCATCATCATCAATTAAACATTTTTTAATTAAATTTTTTTCATTCATACATTCAGAATACTACAAAAAAAGAAGGGAAAATAAAAAATGAATTTTTTATCAATTATTAAAAAATGGGAAGACTTTAGTGTAATTTGGTTGGTTGTTCAACCTTTTATCTTAAAACTGTTTCAAAAGAAAGTTCCAAGTTCAATTATTCTTCTTTATATTTACAAGGAATATCCATTTCTTTTAAGTAATCAAGCCCCCATTTGTTTAATTCAATAATAGATGGGATTAATCTCTTTCCACGCTCAGTTAATGAATATTCTGTTTTAGGTGGAACAACAGGATACAATTTTCTTTGAATAATTCCGTCTGCTTCCAATTCCTTTAATTGCTGTATTAGCATTTTAGGAGTTGCGTGAGAAATTAATTTTTGTAATTCGTTGTATCTCAGGGTTTTATCAATAAGATGACCAATTATAACTCCCTTGTATTTTCCTCCAATAATTTCCATTGTAACTTCAAGTGGACATTTGTATTCATCTTGTCTTTGCTTACTCATTTAAAACTCCAAACTAACCTTTTGGTAACTATTATACTTTAATGTATATATTATACAAAATAGTGCATTCTTGAAAAAAAGTAAATAATAATTTAATATTGTCACAAAAGGAGATGATTATATGAAAATTACTCAAATTAGAAATGCTACATTAATTGTAGAATACGACAATACAAAATTCTTAATAGATCCTTGGCTTGGACCAAAAGGTTATATGTCTGGTTTTGAAACAGCAGTTAATTCTGAAATTCGACAACCGAGAGTAGAATTACCTTTTCCTATTGATAAAATTGTAAATGTAGATTCTGTTATCATCACTCATATTCACCCAGATCATTGGGACGAATATGCAGAACATTCAATAGATAAAAATCTTAAAATATTTGTTCAATCAGAATTTGATAAAAACTTTATATTATCAAAAGGTTTTAAAGATGTTGAAATTTTAGCAGAACAAGGTACAAGTTTTAGAAATATAACTTTATACAAAACTCATACACAACATGGAAAACGAGAAATTTTAAAACCTTTATGTGATTCAATTGGAATGCCTTACGATGCAATGGGTATTGTTTTCAATGCTGAACAAGAAAAAACACTTTATGTTGCAGGGGATACGATTTGGTGCAAAGAAGTAAAAGAAGCCTTGAATAAATATTCTCCAGATATAGTTGTTGTCAATGCTTGTGCAGCAACTGTATTAAATGGTGAACGCTTAATTATGAATATTGATGATTTAAAAGAAGTTTTAAAAAATTCTAAAAATGCAACCGTAATTGCAAGCCACATGGATACTGTAAGCCATTTAACCGTTACAAGAAAAGATTTAGAATATTTTAAAAACAATAATAATATAGATAATTTACTGATACCTACAGATGGTGAAGTTTTGGCTTTTCTTCAATAATTGGTTCAATTTCTATTGGTTGTTCTTATTCTATTTCAAGAACTTGTAACTTATGTCACAGGAAATTTGAAAAAATTTTTTCCTAATTTTTCGGCACTTTTTAGTAAAATTTCAAAACAGGCTTTTCCCATTTGGCTCATTCTATCCGTACAAGTCAAAAACAGTCGTAAAAACCAAGTATAATCATTCAAAGGACAAATATATCAATCTACCCGTACAGCATCGCAAAAGCACGTTTTGGCTCAGTTTGGTATACGGGTAGTTTGATTTTTCCGACCTCTAAAACTCGCTCGTACAGCCTTATTTTCCAAATAAATCGTTCTGCCCGTATAAATCAAACCATGTGTAAAAGAACAGCGACATCAGAGCAAATTGACGGGTTCTAATCACTCTTTTCCGCCTAACTCAACTAAAAGCCCCTCAAAAAAATCAAAAAAAATACGGAAAAGATGGGATTCGAACCCATGATGCAGATTACTCCACATAACACCTTAGCAGGGTGCCGCCTTCAGCCGACTCGGCCACTTTTCCGTATTTCTTCAATTGTATGTATTTATTCTATCACAAAAGTTTTTCTATGCAAATATTAAACTCTTAAATGTTTCTTAATCGAGAGCATACTTCCGCCTGCACCAAAGCCTATCGCAATCACAAACAATGTAAACGTAACGATATTTGCCGCCAAAACTGGTGAGGGTATCATAAAATATTCATGTGCCTTGAGCAACCAACCCTGCACGGCATTGAGCGGTATTAATGCCAAAAGTGCCGAAACAAAGCCATAAATCGCCCCTTGCAAAATCAGTGGTATTTTAATATACCAGTTGCTGACCCCCATAAGCCGCATGATTTCAATCTCTTCCTTCTGATTTTGGATAACCAGTTGAATCGTATTATTGATAATCGCAATCGTCAGCACCGCAACGAAAACAACGACAATAAGCGTCATTGTATGGACAACCTTATTGAACATTTCCATTTTCTTCGCAATATCAGTCGCATAAGCAACTTCCTCAACCCCCGGAATCGGTTTAATCTTTTCATAAACATCATTAATATTCTCAGGTTCATCAACTTTAACGTGCAATGTATCAGGCAGCGGATTTGAAATGTCCGCTACGTCATACTCAGACCGCATTTTTTTCCAAGCTTCCGCCTTTGTGATAATCGTAACTTTTTCTACGTGGTCAAATTCCTTTATCCGACTCGACAAATGGTCAGGAGAAACATCGTTCTTTAAATAAACCGAAATCTCAAGCATACTGCCGAATTGTTTGACAAATTCCGTTAAAGAAATTGTTGTTCTGAACAATGCACCAAAAATCGTCAAAATAGCCGCCATTGTTGTAATAATGGCGATATTAATCCAACCTGTTCTCAAGATACCCTTCATCGTTTCAGCAACGATTCTTGAGGTAATTCTGAGTTCACCGAGCCAATCTTTTGGAATACCCGATTTGACTTTCTTTTTGAATTTTATAGATTTTGAATTTGTTGTATCAGTCATAAGTACCTGCCTGAATGTCTCGGACAATTTGTCCTTGATCCATTGTAATTACACGCTTTCTGAAGTAATTTACCATTGCGTGATCGTGTGTTGCAATCAAAATTGTAATGCCTTTTTGGTTAATTTGTTCCAAAATTTGCATAACTTCCATTGAGTTTTTCGGGTCAAGATTACCCGTCGGTTCGTCCGCAATCAACAACGGAGGGCCGTTTACAATGGCTCTTGCGATACTTACACGTTGCTGCTCACCGCCTGACAATTCAGTCGGTTTCGCTCTCATCTTGCCTGCTAAGCCTACAACCTTCAACGCTCCCATCGTTCTGGCTTCGATTTCTCTGCTGCTCATTCCCAAAGTGCGGATAACGTACGAAACATTATCAAACACACTTTGGTTCTGTAACAGTTTATAATCTTGGAACACAATGCCCATACATCTTCTGAGTTTAGGCACTTTGTCATCAGGAAGTTCGGCAACATTGGTCGAGCCAATCATTACCGTACCCGAAGTGGGAACCTCTTCACGGTACAACAATTTCATCAATGTCGATTTTCCCGCACCGCTTGAACCGGTGAGGAATACAAACTCTCCCGACATAATGTCGAGGTTGATGTTTTTCAATGCGTAATTGTGTTTATACCGTTTAGTTACGGCTCTCATTTGAATCATTTTATTTTACGAGTCCTTTGATTTTTTCGGCAAGTTTCTTTGCTGACAATCCGTAGTATTCCATAAGTTCAGAAGCAGTACCTGTTTGACCGAATTGGTCGTTGATACCGATTCTTGAAACTTTTACGGGATAATTTTCGGAAAGTGCTTCGCATACTGCACCACCCAAACCGCCGATGATTGAGTGATTTTCAACCGTGATAACTCTGTTTGTTTTCTTTGCAGAATTTACGATTGTTTCTGTGTCTAAAGGTTTAACAACAGGTGCGTGTACAACTTCAACGCTGATGCCTTCTGCTTCAAGCATTTTAGCCGCTTCAACCACTTCACAAGTCGTTTCACCGTTTGTTACAACGGTTACGTCCTTACCTTCTTTCATAACAACCGCTTTTTTCGGGTTGAATTTATATTCGCCTTCCTTGAAGATTACAGGCAAGTTCGCTCTTGATACACGAACGTAAACAGGGCCTTTGTATTCTGCCGCCCAAGTGATTACTTCACGAACTTCCGTTGCATCAGCAGGAGCAATAACCGTAATGTTCGGGATTGCTCTCATAATTGCAACATCTTCAAGTGCTTGGTGACTTGCTCCGTCTTCCCCAACCGTGATACCACAGTGAGTTGCAACGATTTTTACGTTGAAATTCGGGTAGCAAACACCGTTTCTGATTTGTTCCCATGCTCTGCCTGATGCGAATACTGCAAATGTAGAAACGAAGGGAATTTTACCTGTTGTTGAAAGACCTACTGCCGTTGTAACTGCGTCTTGTTCTGCAATACCAACGTTGAAGTGTCTTTCGGGAAATTTTTCTCTGAAATATTTTGTCATTGTTGAACCTGAAAGGTCGCAATCAATAACTACAATGTTTTCATTTGTTTTGCCAAGGTCTGCGAGCGTTAAGCCGTATTCGCCTCTTGCTGATTTTTTTACTACTTCAGTCATTGTTACACCTTTCTACTTCAATTCTTCTAATGCTTGTGCCAACTGTTCATCGTTAGGCGCTTTACCGTGCCAACCTGCTTGGTTTTCCATAAATGAAACACCTTTGCCTTTAATCGTATTTGCAACGATTACGGTCGGTTTGTCTTGCGATTCTTTTGCTTTTTCGAATGCTTCGTAAATCGCTTCGATATTGTGTCCGTCGATTTCCAAAGTGTTCCAGCCAAATGCTGCAAACTTAGCCGCAACATCGCCCACTGCCATAACATCTTCAGTGTTACCGTCGATTTGAAGTCTGTTTCTGTCAACAACTGCAATAAGGTGGTTTAACTTGTAATGAGCCGCATTCATTGCTGCTTCCCAAACTGAACCTTCTTGAAGTTCGCCATCACCCATAAGAGTGTAAACGTAATTATCTTTTTTGCTCAATCTCAAGCCCAAAGCCATACCGCAAGCGATTGAGAGACCTTGTCCCAAAGAACCTGTTGAAACTTCAATGCCTTTGAGTTTTGTGCAGCAAGGGTGTCCTTGAAGTTTTGTGCCGAATTTTCTGTATTCGAGCAAATCTTCTTCAGGGAAGTATCCGCAATGTGCCAAAATTGAGTAAATAGCCGCTGATGCGTGACCTTTTGACAATACAAATCTGTCACGATTTTCAAAATCAGGGTTCTTGTCCCAATCAGGGAATTGTTTCATAACTTTCGTATACAAAACAGCCAAAATGTCAATCGCAGAAAGGCTTCCACCCGGGTGACCGGATTGAGCATTGTGAATCATTCTGACAATGTTTGCACGAAGTTTTTTGGTAATTGATTGAATTTCTTTGATTTCTTCATCGGATAATACTTTTAACATAAATCACCTTTTCTTCTATACTACATACAACATAATAAATTATTTCTTATTTATTATAACCTTAAACAAAAAGAGCGGTAAAGTAGGAAACATTCTCTTAAATCTTGACGGCTCTTTTATCAATCTCCAAAGCCATTCGCAACCTAACTGTCTGAATATTTTTGGTGCTCTTTTTACATTTCCGGACCAAACATCAAAACTTCCGCCAACTCCGACGAAAATTGTGTTCGGAAATTCGTTTTTATACTTTTTAATAAAAATCTCTTGTTTCGGTACACCAAGTGCAACCAAAACCAATTTCGGATTTTTTGACTTCATTTCATCAACAATTGCACGCTCATCGTCTTCTTTAAAATAGCCGTTTCGAGCGTAAACAATATTCAATCCATCATTTTTTTCTTTAAGTTTTTGACAAGCCAACTGCAAAGTTTCTTCCTTTGCACCGATTAAAGCGACAGGGAGCGAGTTTTTGGCACAATATTCAATCAATCTTCCCGCAAATTCAATCCCCGGAATCTGTTCTTGTGCAATTCCGTAAATCTTCAGTGCCAACTTAATTCCGACGCCATCTGGAATAACCAAATCTGCATTTTTCAAAATTTCTGAAAATTCTTGATTTTTTTCGCCCAATTCAATCATCTCGGGATTGAGCGTAATCGTTTGAGTGCTTTGGGTTTCACTCTTTTTGACGATGTAATCCATGGCTTGGTCAAAACTGAACAAGTCAACATCATATCCTAAAATTTTCGCAACATGTCTCTCCATACTTCGTATTATTACACAAAAACATTGTTTTTGCCCGTAAAAAAACTATTTTTTACAATATTTTATCTTTATTTCAAACGAAGATAGAAAAGCATGTCCAAAATCACAGTCCCCATAAGGCTTACCACCAATTTTGCCAAACCAAATTCATATCCGAGGCATGCTTCCATGCCGCAAAACACATCATTTTTGCCCCCAAAACCCCTCAAAAACAGTCACGACATTAAGTTTTTATTAAGAAACAGTAACATTTTTTCAGCAGGTGAAAAAGCATGATACACATGCGTTTTCGGGATATTTTCAGCCGTAATGTGCGATTTTATTGAGTTTCCTTAATAAAAGTTAAAAAAACATGAAAATCCATGCTATACATGCGTTTTGGGAAATTTTAACACTATTTGTGGTTTTTTCCCTATGGTAATGATTTTCTGATTGAACTATGATAGTTTCATTGGGGACACGCTTTAACAAAAGTAAGTAAATAAGATGACTATAGAATATTTTAAAAATTCAAAAATATTATTTGATGACAATGTTTTAAACATTGATACGGAAAGATATTACAGAGAAGCAGAGGATTATTTCTTCTACTTTGACAGAGCGGACAAGGCAATCAAATTGCTCAAAAAGGCAATAAAACTAACACCGTATCACGTTAAAAGTTTGAAATTTTTGGGAGATATTTATTTTGCAATCGGAAAGATGAAAAAGGCTTTCGATTATTATTCACAAGCAGCAGCATTGAAACCTTGTGATGCAACTGTTATGTCATCTATGGCGACTGTTTGTGACGCATTGAGCGATTTCAAAAACGCACTTGCATTCCTTGATTTGGCGTTTGAATATTTAACGATTGAAGATATGAGATTATACGCACAATTTTGCGATTTGAAGTTCGCTTTGCTCGTAAAAATGCAAAAATACGCAGAAGCGAAAAAATTCTTGGATACCGTCAACAAACGTTTACCAGTCGAAGAAAAGGGACTTGTTGCAAGCGTAAACAGAGAAATTTTGAAGAAAAAACTTTCTCTCAAAGAGAGAATGGACATTTTGAACATCAAAGTCGTTTAATTTGATTGAATCTTCTGAAAAATTTTCGGTCTAAGCGTTATGAGCAAAAAGAAAAGTAATATTGTCGCACTTGGAATTACAATAATTTTCACGATTATTGTGCTTTGGAACGTAAATTTCGAAGAATTGCTTATGCATTGTAGCATTATGGACAAAAGGTACATTTTACCTTATCTTGTCATTTTCGTATTTGTAATGTTGGCAAGAGCAGTAAGATGGAAGGAACTTTTGCCAAAATCGGAGTGCAAACTCAAAGATTTGAACGAAATATACATGACCTCAAACCTTCTCAACATAATACTTCCAGCCCGAGCAGGAGATATTTTCAGAGGGGTTTACTTTGGACAAAAATATAAATTTTCGAAAATGAGTATGGTCGGAACTGTGCTTGCCGAAAGGATTTTAGACGGTTTGACGGTAATTTGTCTTTTATCGTTAGGCATAATCATTCATTATCGCTCACAATTTGTTTTAAATCTGCTTTTATTTGCGATTATTATGTTTGTGGGTAGTTTTGTTTTCATGATTTGGGTTTACAAATACAAAAAAGTTGATTTTGTATGTCAAAAAATCAAAGAGTTTTCAGGCAGAATGCCAAATGAACTCTCCGAAAAAATTTGCAAAATCGTAGACAAGTGCAACCCGTTGTTAAACCTCTTTGTTGACGGGTTTGAGACTTTTACAAATTTAAAAACCATGGGAAAAGTTGCCGTATTCAGTGCACTTTCGTGGGCTGGCGATTGTTTTCTGGTATGTTTTTTGTTCCAAGCCTTCGGAATTGAAACGCATTTTACAATTTCGCTTTTTATTGTTTCGTTCATAGCACTCTCGACAATAATTCCCCAATCGTCAATGTATATCGGGCTTTATCAGGGAGCGTTTATTTTGGCGGCAAAATTGTTCGGCATAAATAAAACGTTAGCACTCAGTGTTGCGTTGACCCAACAACTCCTGATGATTTTAGTTTACAGCATTTTTGTACTGATTTTTATCTGGAGAAACCAACTAAAATTTTCAGATTTAAAAAAGAAAGAGGTTATAGACGATGGAAAAAGCACCTAAGTCAATGCGTCTGCACATAGGGATTTTCGGGAGAAGAAATGTCGGAAAATCGTCGCTTATCAATGCAATTACAAATCAAAGCATCTCTATTGTTTCTGAAGTTGCAGGAACGACGACCGATGCGGTGGAAAAATCTATGGAAATGTTGCCATTAGGACCTGTCACGTTAATTGATACGGCTGGAATTGACGATATCGGCGAATTGGGCGAACAGAGGGTCAAAAAATCCGAGCAAATTATCGAAAGGACTGATGTTGCACTCATCGTTTGCGATTTTGACGGCTGGTCAGAATTTGAAAAAAATCTTGCAAAAACATTTAACGAAAAGAAAATTCCGATTGTCGCCGTGATTAATAAGAACGATATTGAGAAAATTTCAGAGGAAAAATTTGAAGAAATAAAGGCTGAAACAACTTATCAAATAAGCCTTTCCGCCAAAAGCGACAAAGATGTCACAGCAAAAATAAAAGAAGCGTTGATTAGAATTGCACCAGAAGATTTTATTAATCCGCCTGCAATTTTGGAAAACCTTGTTGACCAAAACGACACTGTCATTTTGTTCACACCGATTGATAAAGAAGCTCCAAAAGGCAGATTGATTTTGCCGCAAGTTAACGTTTTGCGTGAACTTTTGGACAATCGCTGCGTTGCGGTCGTGGTGACAGAACATAATTTGAAGCAGGCGATTAATTCTTTAAAAAATCCTCCAAAACTTGTCATCACTGACTCTCAAGCGTTTAAGATTGTTTCAGAAATCACCCCTGAAAATATTCCGCTAACATCATTTTCGATTTTGTTTGCAAGATTGAAAGGTGACTTAAAGACGTTTGTTGAGGGCGTTCGAGCGATTGAAGGACTAAATGACGGCGATAAAATTTTGATTTGCGAAAGTTGTTCACATCACGCAATCGAGGACGACATCGGACGGGTAAAAATTCCGAATTTAATTAAGAAAAAAACGGGCAAAACGCTTACGTTTGAACACGTTGCGTCTCACGATATGATTAAAAATATCAGAGATTATGCACTTATAATTCATTGTGGCGGCTGCATGACAAATCGACGTGAAATTCTCTCAAGAATTGCAAAATCTAAAGCAGCGGGCGTGCCGATAACGAATTATGGCATAACAATTTCATATTGCCTTGGAATTTTGGATAGGGCAATCGAACCGCTTATGAAATAGTTTTGAAAAAGGCTTGATTTTGCCTGAAAAAGCAAGATTTGTATATTTTTATGACATTTTGTAATCACAAAACTTAATATAAATATACAAAAGGGTTGCAATTTATATATGTGCGTACAATAATGGAATTGTAGTTACCGCGGGGTAGAGCAGCCTGGTAGCTCGTCGGGCTCATAACCCGGAGGTCGTGTGGTTCAAATCCCACCCCCGCAACCATTTAAACGAAAAGAACTTCTGATATCTGCGAAGTTCTTTTTTTTTTGCAATAATCAATATTCACCCAAGAAATCTTGCAGCATCTTTTTTTGTTTTCGTGTTAATGTCATTTGAATTTTGAAATCTGGAGCATTAATTTCGAAAACCAAAGTGAGATACGACCCTAAAAACTCGAAATCATTGAAACTATGGTCAAAAACAAATTCTTTTTTTTGATAAGTAACGACCACAAATTCGGGGTACATATCCATAAATACCGATTTGCTTTTGTTTACAGGAATTGAGTGCCAACATTTTTGCGAGGCAAAATGTGCAATTGGCTTGCCATAACGGCGAAGAATTTGTGCCGACGGACGTAAGTTCTTATTCATAACAAACATCACAATCAAAGCCCAAAGTGCAAATACAAAAAATGGAGTATAAGAACTCAAATCAGTATTCATAAATGAATTATAACATTTTTTTTTAAAGACACAAGATTTTATTTAAAAAATTCGCAAAAATGATAAAACTGAAAATGGGCTTGTTTAATCTGTTCTGTTACAAAATCCGAAAACTCAACCGCCATCTGCTTTGAGGAAGTATTTTTTGCTCGTTTAACAATCATATCATAACCTATTTTCGACTTTAAACAAGAAATAAAAAACACCGGTAACTCAAGCAATTCCGCCAATTTGAACGTTCCTAAAGGAAAATCAACCTTGAAAGAACAAACCTCGACCTCGACATTTCGATTGTTTTTTGAAGTCCTATCCCCAGCAATGAACACAAATTCGCCCTTTTCGGTCCTATTTTTCAAGTCGATTACAGTCTCGACCCCGATTTGCTCAACAGGGACTAAATTTATGTTTTTTGAACTTGAAATTTTGCACAAAAAATTCCGAAAAATCTTTGCTTGCTCAAGACTTAAAACAATAGAAATTTTTTGCTCATTTTCAATCAAAACCCTTGCAACATCAATATTTCCGACATGAGAAAAAATACAAACAGCACCTTTATTTTCCTCTCTATACCGCCAAAAATCTTCACAAACATTTTCTGTCGCAATTTTTTTCTTGTCAAAATTGCCACCAAAAACCTCAATTTTATCAACAAGAGATAATGCGTAAGACAAAAAATGCCTAAACACACTGCAATTATTCGGTTTAACACCAATAACTGAAAGATATTTTTTAGAATATTCTCTCAAATCTTTGCTTGAGAAAAAAGTTCCAACAGCAACAAAAAATGCAATAATTTTGACAGGAAATTTGCCAAAAAGTTTGTAAATATAGTATGTTAAAATCAGCCGTTTTTCGCCCGCTGAGCGTTCTTTGACATCATACCACTTCATCATTGCCCCCGTCAATTAAAATCAAACTAAAAAGATACGACGAAAAAATTCCGACCGACAAAACAAAGCCCAAAGACGAAATGAGTTTGAACGAAGTAAACGTCAACAAAAAGAACGAAAAAGCAGTCGTCAAACAGGAAATCAGGACAGCATCAGCAGAATTTTTGATTTTGGAAATTCTGAAAATCGAATAATCGAGCGTGAACCCTAAAATCAAAAACATCGCAAAAATATGAAATAAATTTACAGGTTGCATCGTCAACCCAAGTGCCGCAAAACTCGTCAATATTCCACAAATCGACGGCAAAATAATCTTGAATGCCCCATTTTCATATCTCAAATACAAATAGCCTAAAAGCATTAAAAATGCACCAAAAACAAGCTGCACGCACGTTTTTCGGTGTTTTTCGAGTTGAAAAGAAACATCTTTTGCAATGTTAATTACACTCGCACCGTCAATCTTTAAATCGGACTCAATGTCTTTATTTACAATCATTACAGACGTTTTTTCATCAAGCATAAAATTTTTCAAAAAATTATTTTTCTCAAAGTTTGGCAAAATTTCTTTTTGTGGCAAATCACCCGACAAATGGCGAATTTGCTCCGACGACAATATATCAGAACAAGAATTGAGTTTTTTATCATACAATTTTTCAATCAATTCTCGATTTGAATTTTGTCTTTTAATTGAAGGAACAAAATCCGAAAGTGCCACAAACTTAGCATTTACGATATCTTTGACCTGCTCTTCTTTTTCCAAAATCTTTTGAATATTTTCGCCCGTAACCGCAATGATTGTTCTTGATTTATCAAGAGAAATATCGTTCAAAATCCGCTCACCAAGGGCGAGTTCTACAGATGGCTTATAAAGCGTCGTTATGTCGTCCGTAAACTTAACCCTCACAAGCCCAAATGCAATAAACACCGCAAATAACACCAAAATAAATTTTTTATATTTAATTTTTAAACAAGGAAATTTATTTTTTTGTAGAAAATCAAACTCAAGCCCGGAATAGAAGTATTTAACGATAAAAAACACCGAAATCAAGCCAGTAGCGGTAAATACGGCGATTTGTCCGAGCAAAGGAATATTCGCAAAAATCAAAACCGCAAACGCTGCAACCGTCGTAACAAGACTATCGGTAAGGCTTTGAAACAATTTTTCCTTGTCTTTTTCCACAAACCAATGCAACGAATAATCAACACAAATGCCGATGAGAGTAGTCGAAAAGACGAATGTTAAAACGTGAACATTTTTAAAAATCAAAGCAGTTAAGCAATAACCGATTCCAATACCAGCCAAAATGCTTGCGATTATTGGGATTAGAACCTTGAAATTTCTAAAATAATAATAAGTCAAAGTTAAAACGAAAATAGCCGAAAACAAGGCAATAACGTTGATTTCATTGACTGAACGTTCACTTGTATAAAAAGAATGAACGGGCGAACCTGTCAAATAGACTTTTTTTTCATCAACAGAATATTTTTTCTGAAGTTCGAAAAGTTGGTTTATATCTGATTTTTGAAGATTGTTCAAGTTCAAAACGGCATAACCATTTTCACCAAAGTCCGTGCTATATCTGACTTCTTTTTGCAACAAGTTCGAAACGAAATCAGAAAAAAGCATAAAAGAATCATCTTTTGGCTCGGAAACAATCACGCTCGCTGGATTATAGAGAAATTGCCTCGAATTTTTGAACACATCGTCATAACGCTTGTCTAACAACAGTTTTCGAGATTTTTCAGACAAAAAATTAGACCTTGCAGAATTATACTCTGAGAGTAAATTTTCAAACTCAAAATGAGAAACCTTATCCACTCCAAAGTCGTTCAAGAAGTCATCTTTCAGGATTTCAGCCTCAAAAGAATCCTCCGCTTCAAAAACGACATTTACGGCAGAAGAAAATTTGTCCGAAGCCTTAATCAAAACTGATTGATTTTGTGGCAAAACAGCCTTGAGCAGGTTAGTTTCGGGCATTTTACCGAAAACAAGTCCACAAACTACGATAACAAAAACGACAAAAACAAAGATTTTCTTGCCCATTTTAATCTCCAAAGCGGAATTTTATATCCGTCTGAATAGTCGGATTTACTTGGTATATCTGAATTTGCGTAATATGTTTATTGTCGCCAAAAATCTTTATCGACTCAATATGATTTTTGATATTTTCGTTTTTAGCCATCAAACGAACGCTCCAAGACGAATTTTTTGACGATTTTTGCAAAAACAAATCAAAATCTTTATCGATTTTGGAAAAATTTTTCTTCGTAACGGCAAGTATGATATCGTTGATATAGCGGTTATTTGCTGCTGTATAGGACGAAGTCGCCTTGATAGGATAAGTCGTTATAAAATAAACGCCTTTGCCTTTGACAAACCTAAAATCCCCTGAGGACATGACTTTCGAGCCACTAAAAGTTCTTTCTTGCACAAACTTACAATCAACAGACTGCAAAACAGGCAAACTGCTTGCCACAACTGACGCCGGTGTTTTTTCAACGATTGAAAAAGCAGGCATTGCGAAAACAAAAAGTATAAAAACTATAGAAAGAATTTTATACATTTAAAAGTTCCTTAAACCTTTGCGGTGCAACGTAAACACTTTGTTTAGTTTCAATGTTAACGCAAATTTGCATCGATTTGCCCTTAAAAATTTTCTCTCCTTTTTCATCAAAAATTTCGTATTTTATAATCAATGAAGGTTCAAGTTCCTCGATAACCGTTACCATACGGAGGTTTTGGGCAAAAGTCGACGGCTTTATATACTTCATATCAAGTTTCGCAATCGGGTACATCACCCCATCATTTTTCATGTCCATATAATCGTAGCCGATTTTTGCGAGGGTGTCACAGCGAGCAATTTCTAGATATTTGACATAATTTCCGTGCCAAACCACCCCCATCGGGTCGTTGTCATAAAATGGAACTTTTATAGTTGTTTCTGCCTTAAATATCGCCATAAAGCCTCGTCATTCGTAAATTTTTTCTTTTGAAATAACTCCTGAAACATAATTATTTTGCCCCGAAACAATCTCGAAAGCAACCGATTTTTCAGAATTTTTAAGTCTCAACGTAACATTTTTATCGGGCAAAATCAACTTTGAAAACTTTATTTTGCGAATAACCTGTGGCGACATTGAGGTTTTGAAAAATTCGTTTGCGAAAAATGTCACAAAATACAATGACACAACCCCTGGAAGCACGGGGAAATTAGGAAAATGACCTTTGAAAAAATTAGAATTTTTTGGAAAAATCATATCAATTTCTGCAACATCACCCTCAATTTTTTGCCCCAAAACAAACGGAAACGTTAATTTTGTCAAAAAAATCTTCTCAATTTTTTTCTTATCAACTTTTCCAGCCGAAGTTTTATAAATTTCAGGCAAAAAACGCCATTTTTGCGGCACAATTTCGAACTTTTCAAGGCAAACGGTCTTGAGATTTTTGACCAACTCAGCCTTCCCGAATTTCAAATAAAAATCTTTGCCTTTATCTGTCAAAACGACCGCAGCACCTAATTTTTCATCAATTTTCAAACAATAAATATCAGAGATAAAATCACAAGTTTTTAAATATTTTTCAAAAACATCAGCCGAAATTCTTTTTTCAGAAATCTTCAAAACCCTGTCAAGTCTTCCAAGTACAGTTATTTCATTTTTACCGTTACAATCAATCAAATCCGAAAGTTCCAGCGATTTTTCGTAAAAATAATCCGACGATATCCTCAAAATTTTGTTTTCATATTTTTGAATCGAAATATTTTCGAAAAGGGTTAAATATTTTTGCTCAAAATGCTCTCTATGAGCAACCACGCCCGTTTCAGTACTGCCATAAATTTCAATAACCTTAGAATTTTTTTCAAAATATTCAAAAACATCATCAGCCAACTTTGCCCCAGCAGCCACAATGAATTTCGGCGATTTTTCAAAATTCAAATTGTACTTATAAATTTTTTCCAAAAACGAAGGACTCGAAACGAGAAAACAGTTGTCGTGCTTGACATTTTCGGGGTATTGAACACTATTTGTGTCAATCACAAATTCATTAACAAACGGCGTCATAAAATGAAAAGTAAAGCCGAAAAGATGATTTAACGTTGTTGTCGAACAAAATCTGAAATCTTTTTCGCCCGAAAGAAAGGTTTTTCCAATATCTTCAGCCTCTCGAACCAAATTAAACAGGCTCTTTTTGACAATTTTCGAATTTCCACTCGACCCCGAGGTCAAAAAATTTATGAAAACATTTTTTAAATTAATTTGCTCAAAGGCAAAAACGCTATCATCATAAGTCTTTTCAAGATTAAAAGGCACATTTTTATCCGCTAAAAAAATTTCTTTCCTTGAAAAAACAGCAGCAAAAAATGAAATTATAAAATCAAAATTATCTTTTCCAAAAATCAGAACTTGTTTAGTTTTATCAAGGGTTTCAGCCTTCTTTACAACAAGTTCTTTAACGTTTGCAAAAGTCATTTTTTCGCCATTGCGAACAAGAAAAAATTCATCATCAAATTTATCCGTAAAAAACTTTTCAAACATCAAACATTATGCCTTTTTTTGAAAAAATATCTTATAGGTAATTCTACCGCAAAAACCCCACCAATCAAGAGATACGAGATAAATCCATTATACAAAGCCCAAAATTTGTCAGGTAAAAATAAACTCCAAACCGACATCAAAAAATTAAAAAACAAAAATACTATCCAAACATAAGTAAGATTTTTTGTGTAAGTTTTTACAGGCTCTTCAAGTTTTCCGTCAAGCGTTTTTGCGATTTTTTGTATTACAGTTTCTTTTCCCATAAGAGAACCCAAAAAAATACAGAAAAACAAAAAATTCATCAAAACCGGGTACAATTTTACTGCCGAAATTTTTGAAACATAAAAAAATCCAATTACAAAAAACGTGAAAAACACGGGAATTATTAACTTTAAAAACTTCGGGATTTTCATGATTATTTCAGCAATTCAGATACGGCGTTCACGACGTCCTCAAACGTTCTGATTTCCTTGAAATCTTGCGGCTGAATTCTTTTGCCCGTATATTGCTGCAATTTTACGGCTAAATCGACCGCATCAATGCTGTCAAATTCTAAATCCTTAAACAAATTTGCCTCAGGCTTGATTAAATCCTCTGAAATTTCAAAATCATTAACCATGATTTCTTTCAATTTTTCCGCAATTTCTTCCTTAGAATAGTTATTTGACATCTGTTTTCAACCTTATTAAATCTGCTAAAGTCTTGACGGAGTAAAAATATTGCTTGTTTTTCTCTTTGTCTTCGTCAAGCGTAATATTGTATTTTTTGCGAATCGCCATACCGAGTTCGAGAGCATCAATCGAGTCAAGACCAAGCCCTGTCGTAAAAAGAGCCTCATCGTCCTTAATATCCTCGGGCGACATATCCTCCAAATCAAGAGAGGAAATTATTAAATTTTTTATTTCATCTTCCAAAGTCATACAAAAATTATAGCCCAAACCAATAACGAAAGGCAAATTTTATATTTTTTCCTTAATAATTGAACAAATCTTATTTCTGAGCGATATTTCAGTCATATCAACAGTTTTGATGTTTTCCACAACTATTTCATCTTGTGTTTTTATAACAAACTCGACTGTTTTTTCTCCAATTTGAAAAATCGAATGATTTTTTGTCAAAAAAGACTCAGACGTTGAAATTTTCACAGGAACAATTGGATATTTTGACTCAATCGCCAACTGTGCCGCCCCCTTGTAGATATGCACTTTTTCGCCTTCATCAACTCTTTTTCCCGTAGGAAAAATTATCACATTAAATCCGTCATCAAGTGCCGATTTTGATTTCTTCAAAAAATCCTCAACAGACCCATCGTTAGTGATATACAGCGATTTCACAATATTTTTCATAACAAAATTGTTCAAAATCGAATTTTTCGCAAGACAAAGCGAATTCGGCACAAGTGCAATCAAAAGCAATATGTCAATGTAACTCGGGTGCGAAGCAACTATGATTTTATTTTTTATCAAGGAATTTTTCTCGTCTGCATTAACCTTGATAATCCCTGTTATTTCAATATATTTCACCAAAATTCGCCACAAAAAATGAACGATTTTTGCACATCTGATTTTATAATTTTTTGAATTTTTAGAAAAAATTTGAACAACTGGAAAAACAACAAAACCCAACAACAATGCACCTATTCCGAAAAATACCAAGGCAAAAAAGAATGAAATTTTTCTAAACAAAAGACTCATTATACTTTTTCCAATCTGAAAAAATTTCCGTAAAAATATTTTTCATCGCTCATTAAAAACCTTGCAAATGATTGATATTCGTCCTGTTCGACTTCTTTTTTCGAATTCGTCATTCGAACTTTTATCGCACCCTCAGAAGATTTTTTTGAAATTAAAGCAGATATAGCATAATCTTTCCCTTCAAAACTATCTGCACAGCACAACAAAACCTCTTTTGTCTCTTTCAACAGTGCAAACCCCTCACAAAGCGTATTAGACAAGGTATTTTCGCCTGCAGAAATCGCCGTATAAGGTGCATTGATTTTATTAATCAAAGAAAAAACACCAATAGTGTTATTATGCACGGATGCCGAAAATCCAATCGGAGAAACCTCATTCTCCTGCTTAAACTGCTCTGTCAACTTAGCCAAACGTCCGAATTGACCGTGCATCGAGCCAAAAACCAAACTTGGATTAGTATTTTTGACATAACACTTGAACATTGCCGAAAGTGCCACCTTGTCAAGTTTTGAGAACTTTCTCGTCATAATCGGCGAAAGAAACGACAAATCTACATCGTCCCCACAATGGAATTTATTTATATAAAATATCAAATCGAAAATTTTCATGCTAAAATCAGTGTAATTAAATCGGAACAGAAATTCAATTATGACGGCTATCTGTATTACAAAATATGACGCAATTTGCAATCTCGGAGACAATATCGACGAGATTTTTCAAAATGCAATCATAGACGGCAATAGCCACCTCAAAAAAGATGCAAATTTCATCACTGGACAAACTTTTTACTTCGGAAAAGTCCACGCAAATTTAGAACCAATTGACCAAATCGATTACAACACAAGGACTAACAGACTTTTATGCACTCTTGCAAAAAGAATGAGGTTAGATGATTTCATCAAAAAATACGGTGCGGATAATGTCGCTGTAATCATTGCCACGACTAATTCTGGGGCAGAAGAATTTTCCGAAAGCGAAAACGAAAAATTATCCCAAATCGGAAACCCCGCTATTTTCCTCAAAAACATGCTTGGCACTAACAATTACGCCGCATCAATCTCGACAGCATGTTCTTCTGGAATAAAAGTTTTTGCAACCGCAAAAAGATTAATAAAAACAGGATTTTGCAAAGCCGCAATCGTCGGCGGCACAGACGCTTTAGCCCATTTATCCGTCCACGGATTTAACTCATTAGAAATTCTTTCAAACGAAAAAACTCAACCTTTTTCCAAAAACAGAAAAGGGATAAACATCGGCGAAGGGGCAGCAATTTTCACAATCGAGCGAAATGCTTTCGGCATCGATATTTTGGGCATCGGCGAAACCTCTGACGCCTACCACGCTTCAAAACCCGAACCAACGGGCGAACAAATCGTAAATGCCGTAAAAATCGCCCTGGAAGCCTCTGATTTAACCGAAAATGACATCGATTACATCAACCTTCACGGCACGGGAACACTCGCAAACGACGAAACTGAAGCCAAGTCAATGTTTAAAATTTTCAAAGACAAAACTCCTTGCAGTTCAACAAAATCAATCACCGGACACTGTCTTGGTGCTGCTGCTGCAATCGAAACGGCACTTTGCTGCAAATGTATTGAAAATGGCATTATTCTAAAACACAACTACGACGGTGCTTTCGACGAAAATTTACCAAAAATCAACCTCGCTGCGGAAAATTCTCACAATAATATCAAATATGTTATGAACAATGCCTTCGGATTTGGTGGCACTAATGCCGTAATGATTTTGGGCAAATCAAACCTTTCCGTCGAAAAAATACTCCCTCACGAATTTCCAATGATTTTAATTGACGAAGTTACAGAAGTCAATTTTGAAAAAAATTATCTTGTTTCAAAAGTAAAAATTAAAGACACAATGCCATTTTTCGATAAAACGATAAACGGAATTTCATCTGTTGCAGGCATAGAATTTATGGCACAAACTATCGGTTGCTATTCATACCTAAAAAGAGGCGAAAACAGTCCCCAAATTGGCTTTTTGCTTGGCACAAGAATTTACAACAATGCCGTTGAAAAATTTGAAAACAGAAAAGAATATTTTATAAAGGTTGAAGAAATTTACAACGACCATAAAATTTGTGCCTTTGGCTGCCAAATTTTTGACGACACGCAAGATGAAATCGCTTGTGCTACAATAAATGCGTACCAACCCGACAACCTTGAGGAAATATTAAAATCTGATGAATAAAAAAGTTTTGATTACTGGTTCAAACCGAGGAATTGGCAGAGAAATTGCCATAACGCTTACAAGAGAAGGCTTTGACGTTGTTCTTCATTATGCCAAAAATTTTGATGCGGCAAAAAATACTCAAGCCGAAATTGAAAAAACCGGAAAGTCTTGTGACATCTTGCAATTCGACATTTCAAACAGAGAACAATGCAAAGAAGTTCTTGAAAAATATATCAGTGAAAACGGAAGTTTTTACGGGGTGATTTTAAACGCAGGAATCAACAAGGACAACGTTTTCCCCGCAATGGAAGATGCCGAATGGGACGATGTTATAAACACAAATCTCAACGGTTTTTACAATGTATTAAAGCCGCTCGTTTTGCCAATGATTCAAGCACGAATAAAAGGCAGAATTATTACAGTAACGTCGGTTTCAGGCATTACTGGTAATCGAGGACAGACAAATTATTCCGCCTCAAAAGCGGGTATTATCGGGGCGACAAAGTCTCTCGCATTGGAACTTGCAAAACGAGAAATAACGGTCAACAGCATTGCTCCAGGGGTTATTGAGACGGACATGACAAAAGATTTGCCCAAAGAAGAAGTTTTGAAATTAATCCCGATGAAAAGGTTCGGAAAAGCAGACGAAGTCGCAAGTTTGGCGGCATATTTAATGAGTGAAAAGGCTTCCTACATCACAGGACAAGTCATTTCCGTCAACGGAGGTCTTTGTTAATGAAAAGAGTTGTCATAACTGGAATGTCGCTGGTTTCATCACTCGGAAACACACCCAATGATGCCTTCGAAAGGCTTCACACATACGAAAATTGCGTTGATTACCAATCCGACCTTGACCAATACGAAAAATTGACAACAAGACTTGCGGCAAGGGTAAAAAATTTCACAAAACCAGAACATTTCACAAGAAAAATCACTCGCTCAATGGGTACGGTCGCAATCTACGCAACCGCTTGCACAGAAGAAGCCCTAAAAGATGCAGGACTTTTGAATGATGCAATCATCACATCAGGCAAAACAGGCGTCAGTTACGGTTCTTCATCAGGTTCGCTTGATGCAATTATGGATTTTTACTCAATGAGTGTCAACCACGAAGTGAAAAATCTCAACTCCGGTTCTTACCTCAAAATGATGCCCCAAACAACCGCCGTCAACATCTCCGTTTACTTTAAAACGACAGGACGGTTAATTCCGACCTCAACAGCCTGCACATCAGGCTCAATGGGTATCGGAGCGGCTTATGAAGCAATAAAAAGTGGGCAACAAACCGTGATGATTGCTGGCGGAGCAGAAGAATATCACCCCACGCAAGTAGCCGTTTTCGACACACTTTACGCAACGAGTGCCAAAAACGACACCCCAAAACTCACTCCCTCACCCTTCGACAAAAATCGTGACGGACTTGTCATCGGAGAAGGTGCAGGCACGCTGATTTTAGAAGAATATGAACACGCAAAAGCAAGAGGGGCAAAGATTTACGCCGAAATCATCGGTTATGCCACAAACACCGACGGTACGCACATTACCAATCCAAACTTCGAAACGATGGCGATTGTAATGCAACAGGCTCTTGAAAATGCAAAAATTTCACCAGATAAAATCGGCTACGTCAACGCACACGGAACAGCAACTGTCCAAGGCGATATAGCCGAAACTCAAGCCACAAGAAGCGTTTTCAACCGCAAGGTTCCTATCAGCACAATAAAAAGTTACACGGGACACACTCTTGGTGCATGCGGTGCAATCGAAGCGATTTTGTCAATCAAAATGCTTGAAAACAACTGGTTTTGCCCCACATTAAACTTAAACGAAATCGACGAAAATTGCGGCGAACTTGATTACATCAAAGGTGAAGGTCGAAAAATCGACACAAACATAATAATGACAAACAATTTCGCTTTCGGCGGCATCAACACATCATTAATAATCAAAAAAATTGAAGATTAATAATGATATTTCATAAGATTGTCAGGGATTTTTTTTGTAAACAATATTCTGAAAATCCTTTGACTGTGCCTTATCGTCGTAATTTGTATATTCTTTTATGTAATCCTTATAATTTTGTCTATAAGCCTCAATCCCTTGTCTGAAAAGCCTATTCGTCATTTGCAAATTATCCTTCGTAATCAATTTATACAAATCCGACTTTTTATCATTCAAAATCGCATCAAAAGCCATATTGCCATACAAAATATCAGGGTGAACGACATCATAAAACATCAGCGTATCAGTCATTTTCTCAACATTATATTTATTTGCAAAAGAAAAATCGTAAATCGGCACGCCTTTATCAACGATTCTTGACTTCATTTCCTCAACTCGTCTGAAATTTTCGGGCGACATAATTCCTTGAAGTTGAACATAATTCATCGGTGCAATATAACAAATTATCTCGATATTTTTGTCATGCAATAAATCTATAAACTTTTCGATATAAAACATATCTTTTTGAAATTCTTCTTCTTTGACCAATCCGTCATAAGAAACTCTTCTTGTTGCGGCAACCATAACATCAGAATTTTCCTCCGAATCAGCAACTGAGTTCAAACCTTGCAAACCAATAATCTTATCTTTTGCCGTTTTAAAACTCAAATAAGTAATTTCTGCAGAAAAATAGTAATTAACAAACTCCGAAATCGACAAATGTCGCTTACCGTCAAACTTTGTCAAGTCGTTAATAGGGTAATAATCCAGCAAAATCGTGGCATATTCGAGGGGTAAAAAGACCGTTTTCACCTCGGGGTGAATTTCATAAAATACCTCAAAAATGTCATATATTTTTTCGTAACTTATTCCAAGCGTCATAATATTTGCAACTTGCCATTTGCCCATATCAGTCCAATATGCAGACGTTGAAGAGCCAATTTGCACCTTATCGTATTTCATTTCAGAACTTTTTTTGATTTTAGAATAAAGCCAATCTGATTTTCTATAAGAATAAAGATTATATTTATCGTCAAACTTAAAATCGAAAACGTCCATAACGTAATTAAAAGCGAAAACGAACAAAAAAATTCCTATCAAAAACATTATAAAAAACATATTATTTTTTGATGTTTTTTTCATAACTTTCTCTCTGCAATCAACAAAAAAGAGGGAGTTTTAAAACTCCCTACTTTTCTATAAATCAACCATATCTTCCGCTTCTTCAAGAACTCTCGGGGTCATCAAAATAACCATTTCTGATTTATCCTTGTAAGTCTTTGTATTTCTGAAAAATACGCCAAGGTAAGGAATATCACCTAAGAGCGGAATTTTTTGAACAGAGTTTGTATCGTTTTCGACAATCAAACCGCCAAGTACCAAAGTTTCACCGTTCTTAACTCGAACGCCCTTCAACTTCATGTTTCTTCTTTCGAGCAAAGTACCAGCCTTAACTTGATCACCCAAATCATCGTATTCATATACGCTGTCGTAAGGGGTTGAGTAGTTGAGGTTTACGTCCATCGTAACATATCCATCGGGCGAAATGAACGGAGTAACATCGATTTTCATACCGTTATCTTTACCGATTGTATATGTTCTTGAAATTACAGGAGTTTCTGAAAACGTTGATTCTGAAACTTGTGAGTCAACTTTTTCAACGTAATCCTTCGTCAAGTCGATTTCAGATTTGCTACCGTTTGTAATGATAATTGTCGGTTTTTGCAAAACTTTTGCCTTTGAAGAACTTTCAAGCCAAGTGATTGTATCCCAAAGTGCCGATTTGCCGTAAGCACCGATTTTGTATGAACCAGGCATATTTTGCTTGTTGAAGAAAATAATCGGCCCAGTTTGAAGAACACCACCGATGAAACTTACAGGGAAATCACCGTTTTGGAACACCCAGTCGTTTTGGAATGTTCTGTCAGCATTTTCTGAAAGTTCCATAACAACCATTTCAAGAAGGACTTGAGGTTGCTTTTTATCGTGAAGAACGATAAATTCATTAATTAATTGGATTTGTTCATTAGAACCACCAATTACATTAATCGTGCCCAATGTAGTGTTGTAAACAACCGTAATCGGAGCAGAAGCAAATGATTTCAAGTTTTTGCCTGAAACAGTGTTTTTAACCTTACAAGCGATTTGTCCAGCACCTAACGCAATTCCTTCTGCAGCACCTGTTAAAGTACCTGCCATTTTGGTCGTGCCTGCATCTGCGGCACCACCAGAGAACAATGAATCACAAAGCAACTGTGCCATTTCCTTCGGTGTTACGTTGTTAATTTTGTATGTCGTAGTTATCGGTTTTTCATCGATTTTTGCAATGACTTTTTTCGCCATCAAATAATCATTTTGTGTACCGAAAATCATAATTTCGTTTCTCGAAGGGTCTGTAACAACTACATCACCGGCAGAAAGCCCTGGTTTGCCCAAACCGAAAATGTTACTGTTAAGAAAATCAGCAACCGATGCTGCATCTGCATATTTAATCGGGATTTTTCTGATGCTTTTCTTTGCATAATTGCTTTCCTTCGCACTGTCAATCGTCATAACAATCAAAGTCTGATTATCAACAACGTAAGTGAGTTTTGCCGTTTCAGCAACAAGGTTAATAGCGTTGGTCAACGTAGTGTCAACCAAGTCCATTGTGACTTCGCCTGAAACATCACCAATCGTGATAAAGTTCAAACCCGCTCTGTCAGCGAACATACGAAGAACTTGTTGAACATCGGTGTTTCTAAATGAAATCGAAACAATCGAGTTACCATTCGGAATGGCTGGATTTTGCAAACTGACGTATTCTTCGTCATTGTTATCAAAATTCCAAGCTCTCGCATTTGCAGAAAGTTGCAAATTGCCGAAAATCAACAACCCTGCAAGCATCATTGGTAATACTTTATTTTTTAGCATTTTTAACATTTTTTTGCCTCATTTGTAATTAATATCAGCGTCTCATCGAACCCTTGAATTTCGATTCCAAGTTCGAAATTTCAACAGGATTTGTGATTTTTTCGGCATTTAACGGTTGTCCGACAGATGCCCTGTAAATGTTGTCATCAGAACGAATAACAACTTTGTTTCTTGTGATTGAAATAAATTCAAATCCGCTTAAAATATCACCTACTCTGACTAATTGGTCAACTCCGTCAATATTTACAATTGCAGAAGGACGTCTCGCATCATACATGATACCCGTAACTTTTGTTTCCAAAAGTTTTGTAATAGTTTTATCTTCTGGTCCAAGTTCAGGTGGTTCGATAATTTCGAAATCTAAACCGTCGCCAGCAGATTTGAAGCCTGATGATGATTTTGATTTGCTTGAGCCACCAACCTTTGCGAAAGGATTTTTTCTTCCTACATCACCGATTGATATAGTAACATTATTCACATCATTCGGTTTGTCGGCAAATGTCGGTGCACCTTCATCAACTTCAATTTCTAATCCGCCACCTTCAGTGGTTACATCTGGTGTCTTTGCAGGAGCACCCACTCCGAGTGCATCTTCGCCTGAATCTTCAATAGCAACATCTCCGCCTTCAGCATCAGCCGAACCGTCATCAACATCAATGGAAACCTCTCCGTCAGCCTCTGCATCTCCTGCTTCAATGCCGACTTCGCCTTCTTCTCCACCTACAACAGTTTCAACATTCGTAGCAGTTGCGGCTTTTTGAGTCATTTTCTTAACGCAAAGGAAAATTCCGCCGAATAGCAACAAAAGAACAAGAACAGCCACAACCCCGATAATGATTTTTTTCTTTAAATCATCTTCGCCGCCGTTACCGTCACCGCCGTTTTCTTCACCCTCTTCTGAGCCTTCATCATACTCGCCGTCTTCATATTCGCTGTCATCAAGAGTTCCAAAATCCGAATCTTCCCCGTAATCACCACCGTAACCGTCCGAGAAATCTTCATCGGTATATTCTTCAATGTCGTCTTCGTTATGCCATTCGTTTGGAGTGTTTAACATTCTTTATTTTTCTCGTAAAAACCCGAAAGTTCCTATTTTGTTCATAAAATTAATTCTTCAGAAACTAAAAACTATTCTGCATTACTATCTATAATATACCGTTTTTACCCGTTTGAAAAATACTTTACATAAAAAAATACTTAACTCTTTGTATTTGTAACATTTTGAACTTTAATTCAACTTTTAATAAACTTAAAAATTCTCGTTACCGCAAAACTAAAATTCAACAGTAACAAGCATTCTCGCCACACAAAAAGCCAAAAAGACAAAAAACTTTTTCGAAACATTCCCTCAATATTTTTGTAAAATTTTGTAAACAATAATTACAATTTTCTAAAAAGTTTTCAATATGTTGCAATATATCCCAAAAGTAGCCCATAAATACGTTTTTTGGTAAAATATAAGCAGGGAGAAACTTATGACGGCAATACAATTAAATTTAGATACACCGATAGAACTTGCGAAATCGGTATTAGATATAGAAGCAAAATCGATTACAGAATTGAAAAATAGAATAGGCGAAAACCTCACTCAGGCTCTTGATACAATCATCAAGAGTAAAGGTCGGGTTATCGTTACAGGCATGGGCAAATCGGGTCACATCGGACGAAAAATTGCCGCAACCCTCTCTTCAACAGGAACTCCGGCATATTTTCTTCACCCGGCGGAAAGTACACACGGCGATTCTGGCGTAATCACAAGACAGGACGTGGTTATCGCACTTTCAAACAGTGGAGAGACCTCTGAATTATTAAATCTTCTCCCGTTGATAAAACGTTTTGAAGTACCGCTTATCGCATTTGTAGGCAAAACGACCTCTACGCTTGCAAATAGAGCGGATATTGTTTTTGATGTATCTGTAGAACAAGAAGCATGCCCGTTAGGCAAAGCCCCGACGGCAAGCACGACGGCGGCACTTGCGATGGGTGATGCACTTGCGATTTGCTTGTTGCAAAAACGAGGATTTTCGGCAGAAGATTTCTTGTTGTTCCACCCGTCAGGTTCTCTCGGAAAGGGTGTTTTATACACGGTTGGCGACTTGATGATAAGAGGAGAGGAATTACCGCTTGCAGATGAAAATACGAAATTTTTGGACGTTGTCAAAATTATTTCAGAAAAGAAATTGGGTTGTGTAATTTTGACAGACGAAAGCGGAAAGATGACAGGCGTTTTGACAGATGGTGATATCAGAAGAATTCTGATGAAACATTTGAAAGTCGATGAACTTATAACAAAAGATGTTATGACGAAAAACCCGAAAACAACGACAGAAAAAGCACTTGCGGTAAAAGCACTTGCTTTGATGGAAAAATATTCAATCACGAGCCTTGCGGTTTGCGACGAAGAAAAGCACCCGACAGGCATAATTCACATTCACAATTTATTAAGAGCCGGAGTTGCATAGTATGAAAGAAGATGAACTTAACAAAGCGGCGGCAAAAATCAAAATCGCCATTTTCGATGTTGACGGCGTAATGACAGACGGCGGACTGATTTACGACCAAGACGGAAAAGAATACAAAGTATTTAACGCAAAAGACGGACAAGGTCTTGTAATGCTCAAAAGAGCAGGAATTAAAACCGTTGTCATTACTGCAAAAGAATCCTATATGGTCGAAAAAAGATTTACCGACCTTGGATTCACAAGAATTTATCAAGGTCAAAAAAATAAAGAACACGCACTCGATGAAGTGGTAGACGATTATGAACTGAAATTTGACGAAGTTGCTTATATGGGCGATGATTTGCCCGATTTGTGCGTACTTCGGAAAGTTGGATTGCCATCATGCCCGAAAGATGCCGTTCCGGAAGTTATTAAGGCTTCGAGATTTGTCACGAACAGATTAGGTGGACATGGTGCAGTTAGAGAACTTTGCGATTTGATTTTGAGAAACAAACCGTAAGTTTAAAAAACTTTTTGAAAATATAACGAGAAAGGATTTTAAATTGAAAAATCAAGATAATGAACAGTTTGAACTCGGACTTTCGACGGAAGAACTCGAAAGAAGAACGAACAAAGATGCACTTCCTTCAACAACAATGTTAAAAGTTGATGCACCAGAATTTGAAAATTTGGCCGACGGGGACAAAGAAGCCCTCAAACACCTTGTAAAAGCGGGAAAAATTTTGGAAGAAGTTCATTTAAAATTGGACAATCCAAAAAACATTCCGTTCAGAGAATTTTTGAAAAAAGAAATCGCAAACGGCAATAAAGACGCCGAAATGACGATGAAATTATTTTTGGGTCAAAAGGGCATGAATGCTCTCGATACAGAATCAAATATGATTAACCTTGCAAAAGGGGTCGAAGAAACTGACGGCAAAGGCTTTTACCCTCAAGATTTGAAGGCTGAAGAATTTCAAAATATTTTAATTAAAATGCTCAAAGACGGCAAGGACGAAGATGTTGCGAAAATTGTAAACCAACGCTCGGTTGTATTCCGTGACGGCGAAAACCTTAAGGCTATCGATTATACGGAACTTTTCAAAGATGAGTTTGAAAAAATGGCTCAAGAATTTGAAAAAGCAGCAGAAACCTCGACAAATGCTGACTTTGCGGAATATTTAAAATTGCAGGCGAAGGCTTTGCGAGTGGCTGACCCGATGGCAGATGCTTATGCGGATAAGAAATGGGCAACTTTGCAAGACACTCCGCTCGAACTCACAATCACGAGAGAATGTTATGACGACACCCTTTCGACAAGTATTTCTGAAAACAAAGAACTTCTCGGCATGCTTGATGAACGAGGAATTCAGGTTTATCCGAAAGATTCTTTGGGTTGCCGTGTCGGAATTGTTAACAAGGAAAGCACGAATGACCTTTTGAAAATTAAAAAATTCTTGCCCGAAATGGCAAAATTGATGCCGTTTAATGACCAATACGAACAAAATATTAAACCCGAAGGGGACAGCAAACAAACAATGGTTGACGTTGATTTGCTAATGTTGGCGGGCGATTGCGGTGCATATCGTGGTGGAGTTACACTTGCTGAAAATTTACCAAACGACGACAAAATGTCTTTGACAATCGGCGGAGGTCGCAGAAATGTTTACCACAGACAAATCAGATTGGGTGCAAAACCGGAAAAAGTCAAAGAAAGACTCGATGCAATTCTTGACCCCGAACAACACAAATACTATAATCTTGAGGCAGATCACTGGTTCACAATCGGACACGAAAATACTCACTCTTTAGGACCTACGCAAGGTCGTGAAAAATTGGGCAAATATCAATCTATCATTGAAGAACACAAGGCTGACGTCGGTGCAATTTCTTGCATTGACATGTTGACCGAAAAAGGTATGTATACCGAAGAACAAAGACTTCAAATCCTTGTGTCGTTTGCGGTTGACAACTTCTTGAAAGCAAAACCGGAATTAACTCAAGCACATAGAGTTCGCTCGGTTATGCAAACTAACTTCCTTGAACGTGAAAACGCAGTCGTTGTAAACGAAAATGGTATAATTCACGTTAATGTGGAAAATGTTGTTTCTGCGGCACAAAAAATGCTCAAAGAAGCAATCAGAGTACAACTTTCACAAGATGTTAACGAGGCCGAAAAATACGTCAATGAATATTTTGTTTGGGACGATGCTTGCGAAAACGTTGCGAAAAACGTTCGCAAAATCAGCAAGAAATTGAACGGCTTCCTCGAAACTCCGCTCGCTGACAAACTTGCGGAAGAATAGGAGAACAGATGAATCGTCGAATTTTTTCGGTATTTTTGATAATTTTTGCCTTCGTTTGCACGATGTTTTACTTTGACAACACAGAAATCAGCACAGCAAAAATTCACACAAATAATACAAAAGACATTCAACTGACGGCAACAAATGCCTATGTTGACGAGAGATTCGGCGATTACACAATTTCCTCAAAATCAGATATTTTCACAAGAAAAAAATCTATAACAATAAACGCAAAAAAAGATACGAACTTGGACATTGAATTAATAACGCCAGTTTACGATTCAATGTCCGACAAAGTATCGAAAACAGACATTCACAAGCATTATTCGCCGTGCATTGTTTACAAAGATTTTGACGTTAACGTAAACGGAAACGACACGAAAATTTTCGACAAAATAGAAGTTCACGATTTTCCGTTTTCGCACAATTTGAAACTCAAAAACGGAGACTCCGCTGAAATCACTTATTCTCAGCGTTATTTTTCATATAATTTTAATTATATAATTGTATTATTTTTATTTTTCCTCTCGGCAATTATTTTGAAAGATAAAAATATAATCGAACTTTTGGGCGAAAAATTTAACAAAATTCCAAGTTTATACAAAAAAACGATGCTAATCTCAGTTTTGAGTATGTTTGGGGCGTTTTTCTTTCACGTCACAAATATGCTGGTGGGAAATCACGATTGGTATTTTTTAGTTTCGGGCTTGCCGATTGATTGCACAATTTACAAGGCAAGATATGGTGCAGAAATCATCAAAAACCTTCTATTTCAAGGCAATTACGTCCCTTTGTTAACCGATTTGGTTTCGTTTTTTGCACTGTCGTTGTCGGGAATAATGGTATTAAATTACTGGAAAGTGCCGAAAAAACAGTCGTTTTACATCATCGGAACATTGTTGTTTGTACTTCAGCCGTTTACATTGGAGTGGCTTTATTTCACGCTTACGATGCCTGATATGTTTTTCTCTCCCGCAATAATCGTCGGGGCGTTGATGTTGTCTGACAAAAGCAAAGATTTATTTTTGCAAAAAAAATTCGGAAAATTTGCACTTTACACGATTCTAGCGATATTGATAATGAACTTGATGATAAGTCTTTATCCCTCGCTAATAAACACGATTGCGATACTTTTCCTTGGAAAAATTTTCATCGAATTGTTATTTTGTGACGGAGAAAAAAATCAGGTCAAATCGGTATTTTTAGACAGGATTCCTGCCGCAATCAACATTGTTTTGGCGATGTTATCGTTCAAGGCAATCGTTATGTGGATTGATTTTTGCGGAAAATTGCTTCACATTTATGCGATTGAACAAATTTCTCTTTCCGACTTGCCGCAAAGAATTTTGGATTGCATATACATTTCGTTCTTGCAATTAGGCTCATATAGTTTCCCATTTATGCCAAACTCAATCTGCGTAACGTTTTCTGCGATGTTGATACTTTTGGTTGCGATTTTAATTTTGGGTGAAAAAGAAAAAGTTTATAACGGAAAAATCATCGCTCTTCAACTTATTATGCTGCTTTTGGCGTTATTTTCTACGAAATTGGCGACTATGGTTTGTGCCGAGCCGCAATTTTTAGAAACGAGAATTGATTTTTGCGGATTACATTTTTTCAGAATTTTAATCGTTTGTGCATTGTTTATAAAACTTATTAACAGGCAAAATCTCTTGAATTTCACGATTTTATGCTCTGCTGCAATCATTTCAATTTCGGCAATTAACGATTTAAAAGGTCAAAAGGTCTGGAATTTGGCGTTAAATGTAGAAAAAACGCAAATGAACAGGATTTATGAACGAATTGAAGCGGACAAAAATTTTGATAGAAACAGAATGTACTCTGTTATTGAAATTGGTAAATTGAAACCGACAAGAGAAATTTTTTATTCAGAAAAACACATTAAACAATACGACTCACTTGCCCTGTTAACGCACCATTTCGACCCATATTGGGAGCCTTTTAGAATGATGGAGGTAGTCGTTGGAAAATATTTTATCGACTCAAGATTTAATCCCGAGGAGGCCTTGCAAGATAAGGATTTTCAGCAACTTTTCAAAAAGGCTTACGAAAAAGGTTTACTGAAGAATGCAAAATCTTGGCCAGATAAAAATTCTATCATTATCGATGATGGCTTGATTATTTTTATTGCCGATGACAGTGCGATTGAAGGTGTCATCAAGGAAATTTACAAACAAGACTAATTAAAGACTACAATTTACATTCCCTCTGCTTTTACAAGAGCAGGAACAACCAAATCCCATGCTTTTTTGTTCGGGTGGCTATCATCTTTTGAATAAAAATATTTTCCTAAATATAAATCATCATTAGCCAATTCATTTGCACTATATACAGAAATTCCCATATTTTCTATCTTCTTTTTATCAAGAACCCTCTCAAAAGGACATGGATATTCCAATATAATAAATTTTGAATCTGGATAATCTTTTTTCATTATTGAATAAGAATCTTGTATAATTTTATAGAATAATTCTTTCTTTTTATTCAAAGGAACAATTTTTGATTCAAGATCTTCCAAGAAACGGTAAATATAAGAATATTGGCTCCATAATGTTGGTTTAATGATTTCCAATTTGTTATTATTAATTCTATATTTCATAGAAACAGAATACATAAAAGGAAAACATCTGAATTTTAATATTCTATTATGTATATGATCGTCAATATAAACATATATAAAATATTTAACATTGGGGAAATTTTTCTTTATACGCCCCTCGCTTAATTGCCAGTACATAGTTTGAACACCTTGTCCAGGAAGCCCCCTATTTATACATTCTCTACCCGTAATATCAGCCAAATGTCCTGTTATGTTATCTTTGTTTGATAAACGAGAACCATCAGCCATAGAACAACCAAAAACAACAATAGAGCCATCTTTATTATTTTTCGCAGGAATAATCGGACGATATAGCTATTTATCGTCCATTTTAATAATTGTCATTGATTTATAAAAATCAGAAAATTTACTCAATGACTCGTGGTACTTACATGCCAAAATACACATCGCAAACAATTCTAACAATATATATAATAAAAATAACACCACAATATTTATAACTAAAATTTTGAAAATTTGTTTGGTTCTACAATTTTCAGATACCACTTCATTACCTTCCCCAAACCACATTGAATACCAATGCTAAGTTGCAAGTTTCTGTATACCCCAAAAGAATTTATGTGACTTTTTAAAAATAAAAATGCGAAGACGATTTTACATCTTCGAATAATTCATGTCACGACTTTAAACTTTTGTCAATATATTGTGCTATATCGTATATTCTTTCTTTTGTCAAAAAACATCTTATATTGAATATTGTAAGCCTGTATTTTAACAATAATCAGATAATTTATAACAAATAAACTACTCGTTGTGACAAGAAAAAGCAATGGTTAATTATATATATTGTATTTTTTTAAAATTTCTTTCATTTCTATTTTGCGTTCAAAATTTGCATCTTCTGAATCTGGTTCATAATTGTATGTTTTGAATTGATTAATATAATTTTTATGTGTATTTCTGTATTTTTCAAGTCCTATCTTATATTTTTCAAAACATTCATCAATATTATCTGCATTAATAAGTCTATATATTTTTTTATCTCCATCTTCCTTTTTATTTAAGACTTTTTTGAGCATTTCCCCATAAATAAAATTGGGATGCATCAAATCATTAAACAAAAAAGTTTTGTCCATTCTTTCAAAATTGTATTCATTTGCGATTGAAAAATCATATATATCTATTCCCTTTGATACAATAAGTTTTTCAGTTTTATACAAAAATTCCAACTTTTTGGGAACAAAAACATCATTCAAATATATATAGTTGTATGGAGAAATAAAACAGATAATTTTTACATTCTTTTTTTGACAATATTTTATAATTTTATCAAAGTAATATAAATTTTTTTGTATAGTTTCATCATCCATATTTGCATTCATAACAAGGCGTTTTTTCGGATAATTCACCCAATAATTTTCCATCGAGACTGGAGAGATTGTTGAATCAACCATTTGTTTTTTCCGAGAAAAAGCACTCTTTGCCCATTCAGAAACTATCTGCAAGTTTTCTTTTGTGACATCAATATTGAGATATAAATTAATAAAATCATTCATTGTAAAAAACGAATCAAATTTTTCTTTAGAAACATCTAATTGTATAACTTTGTTATTGTTCATCAAAGCGTGTATATCTATGGGCAAATACATTAATTTTGTTTCTTTATGAACCTTCAAAAATACAACCATATTTTCATAAAAATCTTTATACGTCATTCCGTAAACAATAATTTTCGCAACTCGAGGAGAAGAGAAATTTAACAATCCTGGCTCTGTTGACGATCCTAAAATAAATTTATCAAATTTATAATTTTTGCTCATTTTCAGTTTAGTGAAAACCGAATCTTTGTCTTCATCATATAAAATTTCATAAGACGAATTATCATCAACAGAATGATTTAACATAAAATAATTAAACAAAAATATAAAAAAGATACAGGCAAAAAACGTTAATATAAAAATCAAGTTTTTATTTATGCTTTTCATATAATAGTAATCTTATTCCTACAAATGCGATTTATTTATTTTATGCCACGTTGGAATAAATTTGTCAATAAATATTTAAGGTGTCTTTGGTCTTTTCAAGACCTAAGAATGACATCAATGACTCATCGTCATTGCGAAAAACCGTCCAATTTCTAGGCATAATTATTGATGAATAAATATAGACTACTTTGTCACTTCGTTCTTTGTAATAACAATGTCTGCTTAGAATTTTGAAATTTTTCAGTGTCATTACTTTGTTTCAAAGCAAAATCATACCCCTAAAGTGTCCTTGAAGAATTGACTTCGTTAATTCAAAAATCAAATAACAACTAATTAAAATTATAACAAACAAACTCATGTTTTAATTATACAGATGACCTACGTCATTTTCGTTCGTATATTTATTAACTTTCCATTCTTGCCAATTTGACAGACATGTTTGGTATAATAAAATGGTCGTTTGGAAGATTTTTTCAAATTTCCAAGTTCTTACGTCCAAAAATGACACATCGAAGAGATATAATAGAGAAAACGAAAGGAAAAACCTAATGGAAAAATTAATAGAAATTTTTAAAAAATATGCAGATGATTTATCACCAAGAGAACGTGACGTTGTAAGATTGGCTTTCGGTCTCGACGACGGCAGAATGAGAGGGTTCACAGAAATTGGGCAATTGTTTACCACAAATGCAAAAGAAATTGCCAAAATTTGCAACAAAGCACTCAACAAAATGCCCGAATTTTTAACCGTTTATGAAGAATGTGACGAAGAAGAATGGAGAATATTCTCTGAAAAGAAAATGGCAGACAGAACTAACTCTCGTGTAAGATTTTTGAATGGAAAAGAACTTTAAGGAAAGGATTTTTGATGAAATTACTTCATATCGGTGATTTACACATCGGTAAACGGGTCAACGGATTTTCTTTGTTGGAAGACCAAAAACACATACTAAATCAAATTTTAGAAACAATCAAAAGCCGAAAAATCGATGGACTTTTGATTGCCGGTGACATTTACGACACAACAACGCCATCATCTGAAGCAATGGACTGTTTTGACAATTTTATATCGGAAGTTCATTCGCTCGGAATTTCCTGTTTTGCGGTAAGTGGCAACCACGACAACGTATATCGTGTTTCTTTCGGCTCAAATATTATGGCAAAAGAAAATATCTATTTCGCAAAAAAATACTCAGGACAAATTAAACCGATAGAAGTTCAAAACGGCATCTGTATTTGGCTTTTGCCGTTTATAAGACCATTTGATGTCAGAGTTTATTACCCTAATTTTGCAAGTGGAAGTTACGAAGAAATGATGGGAACGGTTATCAAAAATTTAGAAATTGACAAGTCAAAGACAAATATTTTGGTTGCACACCAGTTTGTGACTTGCAATGGCAACCCCCCCGAAAGAAGTGAGTCTGAATCCGTATCATTAGGGACTTTAGACAATATCGATGCGTCAAATTTTGACGATTTTGACTACGTCGCCTTAGGACACATTCATAAGCCACAACCTATGGGCAAAAAGACCGTTCGATATTCAGGTTCGCCGTTAAAATATTCTTTCTCGGAAAAAAATGACAAAAAATCAATGGTTTTGCTCAACATTTCCAACGGAAAAATTGACCTTGAACTGATTCCGTTTGCACCAATAAGAGATATGAAAGAATTTGTCGGAACTTTTGAAGAACTTTCAAAACTGCCTAAAACAGAAGATTACGCCCGAATTATTTTGAAAGACGAAACCGCAATTTTGGACGTTAAACATAAATTAGAAACGATTTTTCCAAACGTAATGGAAATCATATACGACAACGCTTTTACGAGAAAAAACAACAAAATTAAAAATGCAGAATTTGTGGAAACACAGTCTCCGCTTGAATTATTTAAACTTTTCTATAAAGAACAAAATAATAAAGAAATGGAAAAAGAACAACTTGAAACAGTTGAAGAAATTTTTGAATCTTTGAGAGGAAACGAATAATGAAACCGTTAAAATTGACAATTAATGCCTTTGGACCTTATGCAGAAAAAACAGAAATCGACTTTTCAAAGTTCGGAGATAGCGGAATTTATTTGATTGCAGGCGAAACAGGTGCAGGAAAAACGACCATTTTTGACGCAATAAGTTTTGCTTTGTTTGGAGAAACGAGCGGTTCTACCAGAAAAACAAAATCTCTAAAAAGCGATTTTACAGACGAAAATAACCTTGGATACGTTGAATTAGAATTTTTAAGCCACGGAGAAAAATACCATATCCGAAGAGAATGTGCCTACAAAAAAACGAATAGAAACGGCAAAATCACCCCTATTTCGGAAGTTGCAGAATTGGCAAAACCCAATAATGAAACGGTTTTTGGAACAAAAGAAGTTTCTGATGAAATCACAAAAATTCTCGGAATTGATAAAAATCAGTTCTCACAAATCGTGATGATTGCACAAGGAGAATTTAAGAAATTTCTTCTGGCTAAAAACAATGAAAAGGTGGAAATTTTTAGAAATATTTTCAAAACAGATATTTTTAATAATTTTCAAACCAAAATTAACGACTTGAGCAAAAAGGCTTTTGCCGAAAGAAAAGAGACCGAAGTTCTTTTGACGAGCAAGATAGAATCTATTGACAGTGCAGAAAATGCCGAATTACAAGAATTAATAAACAGTCAAAATATCCATAATTCAAATTTGATTTTGGATTTGTTAAAAACAATCATCGACAAAGATTCCGACACGACAGCCAAACTTAATACAGATAAAGAAAAACAACAAAATATTTTATCTAAAATAGATAAAGATATCTCCAAAAATCAAACTATTCAGGCAAACAGAGAAAAACTTGCCGAATTACAAGAAAAATTACCTGAAATTAAACAAAACGCAGAAAATGCGAAAAAAACACACCAAGAGTTGGTTAATCTTGAACCCGAACGAGAAAAATTGAGTGCAGAAATCAGCAAATTAAACTCCTCGTTGCCAGAATACGATGAATTGGAAAACAAAAACAAAGAACTTGAAGAAAAAAATTCACTTTTATCAAAAATGCAGGATAGCATAAAAAATATTGAAGATGAAAGTGAAAAAATCGTTCAACAAAATAAAAAAGATAAAGAAGAATTTGAGAATTTAAAAAACGTCGAAATCGATTTGGTTAAAGCGAATGGCGAACTTGAAAACTTCGAGAAGAAAAATCAAAAACTTTATGACCTTGAAAAACAAAACAAAAATTACATTTTAACCGCAAAAAAGTTTTCAGAGCAAAAGGACATTGTAAAAAAAATAGATGAAGAATATCAAAATTTGGCTTTAACAGCAAAAAATTTGTATGACAAATTTATCGGCAATCAGGCAGGATTAATGGCGAAAGACCTAAAAGACGGCGAAAAATGCCCAGTTTGCGGCTCTGCTCATCACCCTGAACTTGCAAAATTTTCTGACGAACCTGTTTCACAAGAAGATTTAGAAAAAGCAAAAAACAACGCTGAAATTGCACAAAACAACGCCATTAATGAAAAAAATAAAGAAACCGAAATTGAAACATCTTTGAAAAATATCGAAATGACCTTGAAAAAGGAAACAAAAGAAATTTTCGAAACCGAAAATCTCAACGGGCTTACCGAAAAATTTTCTTCTGCGATAAAAAACAATGATGAAAGCATTAAAATGACATCACAAAAGAAAAATGATTTGGAAAAAGCCTTAGAAACAAAGCAAAAACTTCAAAAATCGATTGAAAAATTTGACGAAGAAAAAGAAGAAATTGAAAAAGAACTTTCTGATGCAAATATTCAATCAAATAACCTCAAAACCGAAATTTCGGCTATTGAAGCGACTATTAAGGAAAAACAATCTAAACTTGAGTACAAAACAAAAGCAGAAATGCAAAATGTTTTGACCGCAAGAGAAGCAAAATTAACAGAAATGAAAAAAGCTTTAGAAAATGCAACAAACGCAAAATCAGAAAGCGAAAAGAAGTTATCGGAAATTAACGGTCAAATAAAAGAACTCGAAAAACAAGTCAAAGATGAAAAATTCGTTGATGTTGAGAAATTACAAGCAGATAGAGATTTTGTTCAAGAAAAATTTGATGAAATTTTGGAAAAAGAAAAGGAATTGCATACAAGACATTCGAATAATTCAAACTTGCACAAAGACATAACAAGTTTGAAAAAGACTTTTGATAAACAATCTCAATACGCCGAAATGCTTGATAACCTAAGTCGAACCGCCAACGGTGCATTAAGAGAAAAAGAAAAAATATCTTTTGAAAATTATGTTTTAAGAACATATTTTGAAAGGATTGTAAACGCTGCAAATGCCCGTTTTAAGGAGATGTCCTCGTCGCAATTTGAACTTCGAATAGAATTTGAAAAAGGCGGAAATTCAAAGACTGGACTCGATTTATCGGTTTATGATTATTATACTGGCAAAGAACGAGACATTTCGAGTTTGTCAGGCGGCGAATCGTTCAAGGCGGCATTGGCACTGTCATTGGGATTGTCAGACGTTGTTCAACAACAAACAGGCGGCGTGCAAATTGACACAATGTTTATAGATGAAGGTTTCGGTTCATTAGACCCAGAATCATTGGAACAAACGATGAGAACGTTGAAAGATTTGTCAGGAAATAAAACGCTTATCGGCATAATCTCTCACGTTGCGGATTTAAGAGAAAAAATTGAGAGAAAAATCATCGTCTCAAAAACTCAATCAGGAAGCAATCTCCAAATAGAATTGCCATAAGGAACGAGGAAATCATGAAAAAATTGTTATTGTTTCTTTTGCTATTTAATTTTCCGCAATCAGTTTTTTCGGGTAACATACAATACGGCTACAACGCAAAAGGGGAATATGTTCCGACATCAATTGACGGGAAAAAAATCGAATACGGATATAATGCAAAAGGAGAATATGTCCAAAAATCGATTGGCGGTCAAAAAATTGACTATGGATATAACGCAAAAGGAGAATTTGTCCCAAAATCTGTTGGAGGAAAGAAAATTGACTATGGATATAACGCAAAAGGAGAATATGTTCCAAAATCCGTTGGAGGAGAAAAAATTGACTATGGATATAACGCAAAAGGAGAATATGTCCCAAAATCTGTTGGAGGAAAGAAAATTGACTATGGATATAACGCAAAAGGTCAGTACGTCCCCAAAAGTTATGGAAAATAAAAAAATACAAGGATTTAGACCATTTTTCAAGTCATAAGAACTTTTTCTAATAGATTTCGTTATACAAAAAGAAAGGATAAGTTTTTTATGAAAAAAATCATAGTATTATTAGTATTTTTATTTCAAAGTTCTTTTGCTTATGCCACTCCGGGATACGTTTTTCAAACAGATTATTCAACGATTTATACAGATATAAAAAAAGTGAAATTTTTAGCGAATCAAGATATTTCACAAATAGGCGATTTCCCAATCAAATACTATAACGGAAGAATATCTCAAATTGGCAATAACTATGTAACATATTTAAATCACAAAATATACAAAATTGGTCAAGATAGAGTATCATTTAATGAATTTGGCAATGTTGTAATGATAGGAAATAAATATATTTTGGAATATTTTGAGGGGATTAAACCATTTCTGTTTAATGAAGTAATGTACAATAAAACGAATATTTGCATAAATTTATATGATAATGGCTTGTTTGGATTTTCAACAAGTGAACCAATATCTTTGCCCCAAACAACAGAAAATAATTCATCTTCAAAACCGACAGCCTCAAATTTATCAAAAAATGACATATTAGATGTTGTACAAAATGAAACCAGCAAATTCTCTGGTAGAGAAAAGTTTGCAAAAGCAATATATAACGTTAAGAATCAATCGGATTTTAGAAGGGCAATCGGAGAATATATTGAAAAATATTGTACGGTTCAAGATAATAAAATCAAATGTCAACAATATTAAGCAATGGCTCATTGTCATTGCAGGACTTCATCTGTTTTATCTTAAAATGTTTCATAACTTCAATCATCAGTTTGGAATCAGGATACGGTACAAGTGCTTTGGCACAAAATAACAACAACTTTGGCGGTGTCACAGGCTCGGGTGATGCAGATTATACCGTAAGAAGCAGCGACGGTTACAAGTTCGCTAAATATTCAAGCGTTGAAGCAGGTCTTGATGCAATGGCTAAGAACCTCGCAAGTTATTCCGACAGATTTAGCGATGTAAATTCCGTTGATATTACAAACGTTGCGGCAATCGGCGGTCACTACTGCGTAGGCGGTGATTGGGCAAACAAAGTATCTTCGATTTACAAATCAATCAAAGGAAAAGCATAATAGATTTTCAGATAAAAAATACCTCGAACTTTAAAGTCCGAGGTGTTTTTTTATAATGCCATTGCTGCATTAATCCAAGCGTTTGCTCTGTCTAAATCTTCCTGAGAATATGTTTCGTATTTGTATTCTCGCTCTTCTTCTTCCGCGAAAAATACTTCAAGCATTGATTTGTATTCTATAAAATCTTTAAGCGCGCCGTCTTTGTCTCCGAGATAGTATTCACAAATCCCTCTGTAAAAATGTGCATTGGAATATTTGTATTTTACGTGGTCGATAATGTATGTGTATGCATCTTTTGCTTCGGAATAGTTTCCCAATTGTCGGTAACAATCACCAAGGGTTGTGTAAAGACCGATACCGTCATTACTCATAAATTTATAATTGTGAACTTTGTAGTATTTTGATTTTTTGTCGAGACAAGCGATACCTTTTTTCGCACACTCAACGGCTTTTTTGTATTCGCATTTGCCCTTGTAGGTCAATGCCATATAATAATATAACGTGCTGTCATCCTGAAACAAGGTTAGGGCTTTTTCGTATTTTTCGATAGAGATTTCGTAACTGTTATATTGATACGCTCTGTATCCTTCGTCAATGTAACTTACAAATTCCTTTTCTTCTTTTGTGCAGAAAGTCGGAATATTAATATAAATCATAAATCCGACAGAACCTATCATTACGAGGAAAAATATTGCTAAAAAAAGTCTTCCGATAAGAGAAGTCTTTTTCATTTCATATTTTGATCTTTGCCAAAAAGACATTCTCTTTCCGTAGCGTTTGTAATGCTTTATGTCATCTTTTGCAAATTCGGAATCACCGCTTACGGTATATTTGAAATTCGGCAAAAAGTAAGATATTGAGATAAGTTTCAAAAGAAAATCGTAACCGCAGAGCGAAAAACCACCGCTCGGGTTTACGTTAAAAAATATTGGCTCACCGTCTTTTTTATTTATTGTGACATTGGTTTGACAATCCAAATATGCGGTTTTGCCTTGTCTTACAATATTTGCGGTCAAATCTGCCGACACGCTTTCAATATCTTCCAACGGAATAATTTCGTTTCGCTTCTTCTTTTTATATTGATAGACAAGCGTTAAAGTTTTTGGTGTCAAAATTAACTCTGACACAAATTCGTCGATAGCATCCGTGCTTTTGAAAAATAACGGAATTAAAAATGCCAAAAGCCCGATAAGCCCGATGATTTCTCCTCTTGTTTTGCCGCTTAAATCATCAGCCGCCACCAAAAAGTATATTAGCACTGCAATTCCAAGAAGTGTAAGAAAAGATAAAAACACCGCCGTAAACGTTGAAAGTTTGTTTTGAACTTTGATTTTGGTCGTTAAGGGCATAGCGCCTTTATTATTTCTTTTTGTTGATTTTATGTTTAAATTTTTCATGAGCAAAATTATATCATATTTTTTGATAAATTGCAGTATAATTGCATTGAGGTTTCTATGAAAACAAAAACTTTGAAAACACTTGATAAAGTTAACATTGCGATAAATCATTACGAAAACGGATTTGACTCCGTGCTGATTTTCATGCCGGGGTGGTTTATGACGAAAGATAGTGAAAGTTTTTTGGAAATGTGTAAGGTTTTCGGAAACTCTACGGATGTTATCGGAATGGATTTTCGCGGGCATGGAAAAAGTAGCGGATTTTATACATTTACATCTCGAGAACTCTTAGATGTGCGTGCGGTTGTTCATTATGCGAGAAAGTTTTATAAAAAAATATATTTGATAGGATTTTCGTTAGGTGCATCATTGGCTCTTTTGTACGGAAGTATGTCAAAAATTGCCGATAAAATTGTTGCGGTCAGTCCCGCCAGCGATTTTGATAAGATTGAAAACCATTTTTGGAAAAAAGAAGCGTGGATTCCTACTTTTCGGAAAATGGAGTTAAAACGCTGGGTGTCGATAAGACCGTCAATTCACATCCAAAGAAAAATTAAACCGATAATGACTGTTGATAAAATAACGGCACAGACGTTGTTTGTTGCGGGAGAAAATGACCCGACCGTGTATCCTTGGCATACAAGAAGATTGTATGAAAAAGCAACCTGCAAAAAAGATTTTGTGTTGTTTGAGGACTGTAACCACGCTGAGGATTTGTTTTTGGCGGAAAAAGAAAAATTTGTAAAAATTTGTGGAGATTGGCTGTTCTCAGACATTTAGACCTCTATATTATTAAAATTCGTAACTAATAATTTGAAAATGGTTAATATTGTCGCTTAAAGGGCTTTTATATCAATAAAATTTGCGTAGAATTTTGTACATACGATATGGTGGAACATAATAGAAATTTCAGTTTTTGACAACTACTCATTCATACTAAAAAATACTACATACTGCTTTGGTTAAAGCATAAATTTTGGATATTATTTTAAACGGATTCTTGTGGGAAAATATTCCGACCTAAATTTCAAAATGGACTTTTTGTATTCATTTGTATATTTTGCTAAAGTTTAGTAGACATGGTGAAAGTAGCATAAATAATTCAATATTCAGAAAATTTTTTCATTTTTATAGTCACCCCAAAGTCCATTTTCGTCCAGTTTGAATTTTGATAATCAAATTACTTCCGATCGACAAAACCTTTTGATGGAGGGCAAGAATGCCAATAAGACTTTTTAAATACGCCTTTCAAAATGGACATTAAACGCCATCTGAAAAATCTATTTTTCACGAAGTCTTTTATCCTACAAAAGCACAAAAAAAAAGACCTCGGCGAATGAGGTCTTTTTATTTTTAGTGGTGCCGAAGGCCGGACTCGAACCGGCACACAGTGTGAGCTGCGTCAGATTTTGAGTCTGATGCGTCTACCAATTTCGCCACTTCGGCTCGTGTTTTAATTCTATAACAACCATAAATTTTTTTCAACACCTTTTTTATCTTTGCAACATTTTCTCAACAAATTTTTTCTGGTAAGCAAAATTCCGCTCAGAATTTGCAATCTTTTTACTCCCAACTTCCAACTCGTGCATCAACTGATAAGCATATCTAAATCGACAAATATTCATTCCTTCTTCTTCAGCACGTTTATGGATATATTCCAATAATGTCGGCTCTTTTGGCGGTATGCTCTTTGGATATTGCATAGCAAAATATCCCTCAAAATCATCTGCTAAATTTTCCACCCCGATACTTTTACACAAATTTATCCACTCATCAATTTGTCCCGCAGTATCGTTTACAAACGGCAACAATATATATTTGACCTCGAAAACGCTCGATGTCCCTTTCGCAGCAGCCGCATATTTTTTGCAATTTTCAACAACTCTATCAAAAGCATCTGTCCGCTTTATTTTCTTATAAAGTTCAGAATTTCCGCTATCAAGCGAAATTACAACCTCGCCAACTCCAGCCTTCAAAACCTTCTCTATCGCAGGCAAATACGTTATCCCCGATGACGGAATAAAAATTTTTTTTACCCCCTTTTCGAGCAAAAATTCCACAATTTGCTCAAAATCATCAAGCACACCAACTTCCCCACCGACAAATCTTACAATTCCGTCATATCGTAAAACGCCCGCCTCTTCCATATCATTGAGCATTTTTATCATTGAATATGGTTTAACCGAATTATAACGCTCCTTGTCGAGTGCAGAGTAGCAATAATAGCAATTACAATTACACTTTGTCCAGTGAGAAATCGTAATTTCATTGATATAACAACCGTCTTTCCAATCGTCACGGTTCATCAGCATACAACAATTTTCGCATGCCCGAAATGGAATTTTTCCATTCTTTGCTCGTTCTTGCAAGCGATTTTTTTGTGCAACGACTTTTTTCCAGTTAACTTTTCTGCCGTCATAATAAAAATAGAAACAAGGCGACCTATCCAAATCGCAGTTGCAGCAATGCAAAAGGCTATCGAAACCTAAAAAAACGCTCTTCTGTAATTGTTCGCAAAATTTGTAGTACATTTTTACTCCGCAAGTTTATATCGACCGTTTTTAAGCCCGTGTAAAAGTTGCGAAAGATACATAAATTGCCCGTAATGAAGTCCGTTGTCGTCACAATGATTTTTAATCAAATTATACATTTCGACAACACTTTTCGGAATCTCGTTCGGTTTTTGGACAAGGTAACTTGCCTCAAAATCGAGAGCCAAATTTTTCGCCCCGATTTTTTCCGCAAAATCTAGCCAACTTCTAACCTGTTCGACGTTATCATTGAGATTTGGAATCAAAATATATTTCAACTCAAACAAACTTCCGCCCTCGTTCGCCGCAGAAATATACCTCAAAATATTTTCGGCCACCTTATCGAAACAATCAACCTGCTTGATTTTTCGGTACATTTCAGCATTTCCGCTATCGACAGAAACAATCACATGCCCGTATCCACCAAGCAAGATTTTTTCAATCGTAGGCAAAAATTTTATCCCTGAAGTTGGAACGTAAAAATCTCGCATACCGTTGTCATAGAAGAAATCTACGATTTGTTCAAATTCCTCGAGCATTGCAACATCACCGCCAATAAACCTTACAACCCCGTTAAAGTCAATGATATCCTTGATTTCCTCAAGAACAGGCATCAATTTATAAGGTTTTCTCGTATTAAAATAATTTTTGTCCTTCGCAGTATAGCAATAAAAACAGTTGCAATTACAAGCCGTCCAGTGCGAAATTGAAATATCTTTTATCGACAAATCGTCGTCCCATTCTTCTTCCGTGAAAGAATGGCAATTTTCGCAAGCCTTGAACGGAACTTCGCCATTTTTTGCCCGAAGTTGTGCAGATTTTTTCGATTCATAAAGCAAGTTTTTATCAAAAAATTCGCCGTAATAATTATCCATAAACTTAGGCGACGTCTGCTCTTCGCCCGAACAGCAATGGATTATATCGTTATTTGAAAAAAACAGTGCGTTTTTTAATCTGTGACAAAATTTGTAACTCATAATTTTTTCCGATAACCAATTTTAGTTTGTTTACAAACATTAGTCAATAATTGACCAAAATCTGCAAATTTGCTATACTTTAGCCGAAAAGAGACTTTATGAAAATATCAATCAAAAAACATATTCCTTTTATTTGCTTAAGTATTTTGAGTTTCTGTTTTGTTCATTGGTATTTGACGACACAACAGGTTATTCCTGACATCGCCATATCTTTTTATCACAAATACGCAAACTTCAACCAAATTACGGACGGAAATTTTATCGAAGGTATGAAAATGCTTTTCGAAAGTATTCAAACCGATTCGAGAAATATGATTTTTGCACTCTTTTTACGCCCCGTTTGGCTAATTTTCGGAAAATCTTTTGAAGTTTATGTAATGAGCATTTTGGCACTTTTCGGCTTGCCGACTATGTTTGTTTCATCAAAATTCATAACCAAATATGCCCTCAATAATTGTACAAAATTTCCGTGGTTCAACGCCATTGTCCCCTTTTTAATTTTCACAACACCGTTATTTTTATACATAATTTTAATCGGATATCCTGATATTTTGGCTCTCGGGCTTGTCGTTTTGAGCCTTTTTTATTTTTTCAAATCAGAAATTTTCAAACGAACAGACCTTAAAAATCTTGCGATTTTCTCTGGAATATTTTTCGCCTCATTTTTATTCAGAAGATGGATTTTCTTTGTATTTTGCTGTTTTTTACTCTCGAGTGCGATTTTTTATTCTCAAAAAATTCTTCTCTCAAAAATTGAAACAAAAGAAAAAGTCCAAAATTTAATCACATTGATTAAAAATCTTGCTTTTTGTGCAATTTCATTTTTTATTCTATTTGCAATATTCGCAAACGGTGTTCTCCACGACATGTTCGACCCTCAATTCAGACAACTTTTCCAAGATTACGCAATCCCCATTTCGCAAAATTTTGATGCCGTTATAATATGGATAAACCCTTTGATTTGGGGCGTTTTGGCGATTTATCTAATTCTTTTTTCCAAGACGGCAAGAGTAATCAAGAGTAAAATTGCAAATCAGTCGGATTTTCAATCAGAAATGAATGAAGAACAAAAGTTGTATTATGCAAATATATCACAAAGAAATGAAATTTTTGCATTTGCAGCATTGAATATAATTGTATATTTTTGTATTTTCGCCTATTCTTCAGAAATCTGTCTTGACCACATGACATGGATAGTGTTATGTGGATTGATTTGTCTTGCTATTGCGTTATATTCCATAATTTTGGTACTTCCGCACAAAAAAATTCTAACAATCATCGTGATTATTATTTCTTTGGCAAATTTATCAATCTCTTGCACACAAAGTCTTATTCCACCCAAAACTGTTCCTAACCTTGAAATATTAAAGGAAACGGAAAAAATAATTCGAGAAAAATACGAGCAAAATCACGATTTTCAATACTCACTTTGGTGTTTTTGGAATGATATTTACAACCCGCATCTGATTTTTCAAAGTGCGTACGACACGGATTTGTTCAACAAAGGAGTATTTCCACCACTTGTGGACACAGAAGCGATTGTTCAAGATTGGTATTTTATGAAAATCATTGTCGCAGACACGATTTTCGTCCTAGAACCGACACAAGATTATCTTCCCGACAAAGACAAATGCAAAATTCTCTCAAAAACACAAGAATTAATCAAAAACAAACAAAGTTTCGGCTCGGCATTCGTTTTGAAAGATAAAAAATTTCTCACAAAATCAGACGACAAAGACGTTTACCTCCTTCAATACGACCGAATCAGACCCACAACAAAGGCTGACCAAGACGATTACAGAGCAAAAATCATCGAGTTATACCCGTGGGCTGACGAGTATTTCCCTGATTATTCTGAAAATATTTGGAAAAATAAAGAGTAACCAATGGCTACTCTTTAAAAAACAAATTTTTGATTTTTTCGATTAATCCAAACCGTTTTTTATATTTTGAAATTGATTTTCTCTCGAGATAACAACTTTTCCGGAACGGACGAGTTCTCTGATACCGATAGGTCTCAAAAGTTCAATCAACGAGCGGATTTGACGTTCATCACCGAACGCTTGCAAAGTATAAGAACGGTTCGTTACGTCGATAACTTTTGCGTTAAAAATTTCCGCAATTCTCAAAATTTCAGAACGATTTTCTTCTTTCGCCGAAACTTTACACATAATAAATTCACGTTCAATACAATCCGCAACGGGCAAATCCATAACCTTAATCGTCGGAATTAACCTATTCAACTGCTTTGTAATCTGTTCAATAACCTTATCGTCACCGTTTGTCACGATTGTAACTCGAGAATAATCAGTATCCAAAGTCGGTGCAACGGTCAAACTTTCGATGTTATAACCTCTGCCTGAGAACAAATCACTTATTCTTGAAAGCACACCTGCTTCGTTTCTTACGAGAATTGAAATTGTATGTATCATAATTTACCTTTAACCTTTTTCGACGGGAGAATCGTTTGACATAAGAACGTGGTTGAGTGAATCACCTGCAAGTACCCACGGATAAACCATTTCAAACGGTTCAACTCTGAAATCAATCAAGACCGGACGTCTTGCTTCAATAGCCTTTTTAAGGGTCGGAACAACGTCCTCTTCCTTGTCAACCAAGAAACCTAACGCACCGTACGCTTCAGCCAATTTTACATAATCGGGTGAAGAAATTTTTGTTTGCGAATAATGTTCGTTAAAAATTCTTTCTTGCCATTGACGAACCATTCCAAGCCAGCCATTGTTAATAATTGCAACGATTACGGGGATATTGTAATCCACGCAGGTTGCAAGTTCTTGAATATTCATCTGAATACTTCCGTCACCGGCAACGTTAATAACGACCTTATCTTTCATCGCAATGCTCGCACCCATTGCAGCAGGAAAACCAAATCCCATTGTTCCCAAACCGCCTGACGTTACGAATTGACGAGGGTGAGTGAAGTTATAAAGTTGTGCCGTCCACATTTGGTGCTGACCAACCTCCGTACAAATGATTGCATCCATATTCTTCGTGACATAATTAATGTCATGAATAACATCAACAGGGTTCAACAAGCCTGTATTTGCCGATTTTGGCGGTTCATACTTTTTACGCTCTTGAACTGTCAAGAACCATTCGTCCTTTGCCTCAAGATTTATGTCATATTTTTCTTCGTTATATTCGTTCAACATCGCCGTGAGTACGCTCTTTGCATCCCCTACAATAGGAATGTCAACTCTGACGTTCTTCGCAATCGAACAAGGGTCGATATCAACGTGGATAACTTCCGCATTCGGTGCAAATTTCTTGAGACTTCCCGTAATTCTATCGCTAAATCTCGTACCGATTGCAAAAAGTACATCGCAATCATAAACTGAAAGGTTTGCAGCATATTCACCATGCATACCCATCATACCAAGAGAAAGCGGATTATCTTTCGGGAAAACACCAATGCCCATCAAAGTATTCGTTACAGGAACATGCAATTTATTAGCAAGTTCTTGAAGTTCTTTCGAGGCATCAGAATGAACAATACCGCCCCCTGCAATGATTACAGGCTTTTTAGCCTTGCAAAGAAGTCTTAACGCTCTTGAAATTTGTTTCGGGTGACCGTCATAAGTCGGGTTATATCCAGGAAGTTTAACCTTGTCTGGCCAAACAAATTCTGTCTTTGACGTCAAAATATTTTTCGGCAAATCAATTACAACAGGACCTGGTTTACCGGTCGTCGCAATATAAAACGCTTCCTTGATAATATGAGCCAACTGTTTAACATCTTTAACAAGATAGTTATGTTTGCAGCAAGAACGTGTAATACCAACGATATCAGCCTCTTGAAAAGCATCATTTCCGATTTGTGACAAACCAACTTGTCCGGTGAAAACAACAATCGGATAAGCATCATAGTAAGCATTTGCAATACCTGTAATCGCATTACAAGCCCCAGGACCGGATGTCACAAAAGCAACCCCGGGTCTGCCCGAAACTCTTGAATATCCTTCTGCTGCGTGAATTGCGGCTTGTTCGTGACGAACAAGATAATGCTTGATATCTTTACATTCGTAAAGTGCATCATACAAATTCAGAATTGAACCTCCAGGATAACCGAAAACTTCGTCGACGCCTTCTTTTTTAAGACATTCTAACAAAATTTGTGCCCCTGTCATTACGTTTGTTTTTTGTTCTGTATCAGGCATATCTTACTCCAAATTATAAATTCGCTTGTTTTCTCAAGTCGTCTGCTTTATCCGTGTGTTCCCAAGGAACATCAATGTCTGTACGGCCCATATGTCCGTATGCCGCCAATAATTGATAGAATTTGCCACCGTTTTTCTTCGGCAAGTTTCTCAAATCAAATTGGTTAATAATCGCATACGGTCTCAAATCGAAATTCTTTTCGATTAAATCCATAATTTCGTCATCAGAAATTTTTCCCGTACCAAAGGTGTCAACCATAATCGAAACTGGTTTAGCAACACCGATTGCAAATCCCAATTCGATTTCGCATTTATCAGCAAGTCCAGCAGCAACAATGTTTTTCGCAACATATCTTGCAGCATAAGCAGCAGAACGGTCAACTTTTGTAGGATCTTTTCCGCTGAATGCACCGCCACCGTGACGTGAATAACCACCATAAGTATCAACGATGATTTTTCTACCTGTCAAACCGGCATCGCCTTGCGGGCCGCCGATTACAAAACGTCCTGAAGGATTAATAAGAAGTTTTGTATTTTCATCAATATTCAATGTGCTTTCCGCAAAAACAGGCTTGATAACAAGTTCAATCATATCTTTTCTGATAATTTCTTGAACTTTTTCGTTATCCGTTTCGCCGTTGATTTCGGGGTCGTGTTGAGTTGAAATAACAACCGTTTCAATTCTTACAGGCTTGTTATTTTCATATTCAACCGTAACTTGTGATTTTCCATCAGGTCTCAAATAATGAACAAGACCTTGTTTTCTAACATCAGCAAGTCTTTTTGAAAGTTTGTGTGCCAAACTGATTGGAAGAGGCATGAGTTCAGGAGTTTCGTTGCAAGCAAACCCGAACATAATACCTTGGTCGCCTGCACCGATATCTTCTGTTTCGGTTATTGAAGTATTTGCGTTGTTGTCTCTTGATTCAAACGCTTTGTTTACACCGCCTGCGATGTCGACAGATTGTTCATCAATACTTGTCAAAACCGCACAAGTCGTAGCATCGAAACCGCCGGATGATTCACCGATGTATCCGATGTTCTTGACTGTTTCTCTGACAATGTGTGGTATATCGACATAACAATCTGCTGTGATTTCACCGCTTACCAAAACCATACCAGTCGTAACCGACGTTTCTGCTGCAACTCTTGCTTGAGGATATTTGCATAAAAAATTATCCAAAATCGCATCAGAAATTTGGTCACATACCTTGTCGGGGTGTCCTTCTGTTACTGATTCAGAAGTAAATAAATATTTTTTAGAACTCATTTTCTCTTCCTTTTGTTTTCACCAAAACAAACCCGTCAGCACTAACCCCCTCGAAAAAAGAATTAAGCCGTCGAGATTGCTTTGATTATTGAATTTTCTTAATCTGTTATTAACCTCTTAAATTGAGTTTTTTAACAAGATCTCTGTAGCCTTGAAGATTTTTATCTTTAAGGTATGAAAGAAGGCTTTTTCTGTGACCAACCATCATAAGCAAACCACGTTTGCCGCCGAAGTCTTTTTTGTTAGCCTTCAAGTGTTCTGTAAGTTCGTTAATTTTTTCTGTCAAAAGAGCAATTTGAACTTCTGTTGAACCAGTGTCTTGTTCGTTTTTGCCATACTTTTTAACGATATCTTTTTTGTTTTTCAAATTAATCGACATTATTTTTTCCTTTGTTAATAGTCGTCTTCCGTTGTAGTCATATCATACTTACTGAAAATTTCTTTTCAAGCACTTTATTCGACACAAATTTAAAACAGTCCCAAAATTCAGCCATAACGGCATTTTTCAAAAAGTAAAGTTTAATTAAAAAATAAAAAAACAAGCATGCTCAAAAAGACTTACGATAAAAATTTAAACATGACGTTGAACAGATATTTTTACGTTGTAAAATAAAGTTATTGAACGGAGAAATAAAAATGGAAGAAATAAGAGTAAGAATAGCACCGTCACCGAGCGGAAACTTGCACATCGGTACGGCAAGAACAGCACTTTTTAACTATTTGTACGCTAAAAAAACAGGCGGCAAATTTATTTTAAGAATTGAAGATACAGATGCCGAAAGAACAAGTCAAGCATACATCGATAACATTTTCGACAGTTTGAAGGCATTAGGCTTGAACTGGGACGAAGGCCCTGATGTTGGCGGTCCTTACGGTCCTTATACACAATCAGAAAGATTTGATATTTACCCGAAATATGTTCAAGAACTTTTGGACAAAGGGTTTGCTTACGAATGTTTCTGTACTCCTGAAGAACTTGAAGCAGAAAAAGAAGAAGCAACTAAAAATAAAAAGGCCTATGTTTATTCTAAAAAATGTGAAAATTTGACAGAAGAAGAAAAAGCGAAATTGAGAGCAGAAGGCAGAAAACCCGCAATTCGTTTTTCTGTTGAAAAAGCACAAAAAGCCTTCCATGACACACCGATTGTTCACTTTGAAGATTTGGTAAAAGGTGATTTGCATCAAGATACAAGCCTTATCGGCGACTTCGTAATTATGAAATCGAATGGTTCACCGACTTACAACTTTGCGGTTGTAATTGATGATATGTTAATGAAAATCAACACCGTAATAAGAGGGGAAGACCATATTTCAAATACTTTCAAACAAATTTTGATTTACGAAGCATTGGGAGCAGAAGTTCCGAAGTTCGGACACCTCGGAATGATTTTAGCACCTGACAGAAGCAAACTTTCAAAACGTCACGGTGCAACAGCAGTCAGCGAATTCGTTGAAAGAGGTTACTTAACAGACGCTCTTATCAACTTCGTAGCACTTTTGGGCTGGTCACCGTCAGATGGCGAAGAAATCAAGACTGTTGATGAAATTGCAAAAGATTTTAGAATTCACGAAGTTTCTTCATCAAACTCAATTTTCGAATACGACAAATTGAACTGGATGAACGGTCAATACATCAAAAAACTTGAACTCAAAGACCTTGCAGAAAGATTGAAACCGTACCTTACAAAGTACGATTTGAACGAACTTTCAGAAGAACAATATCTCCACATGGTTGAAATCACAAGAGAACCGTTGACATTGCTCTCTGATATCACTGATGCAGTTGAATACTTCTTCGGTGAATATCCGACTATCGACAAGGAAGTTCAAGAAACAGTTTTGGACACAGAAACTTCACAAACCGTTCTCAAGGAAGTTTTGAACAGAATTGACGGTTGGGATTTCAACAATCTTCATGAAATTTTGGAAGAATTCAGAGGATACTTCAAAGAACAAGGTATCAAACCGAAACTCACTATGTGGGCAATCAGAGCAGCAGTTACGGGCAGAACTCGTGGTGCTGATATGTGCGGTATCCTTGAAATTCTTGGCAAAGACAAAGTCAAAGCAAGAATCCAAAAGGTCGTAAAATAATCGGAGCAGATTTTTGACAATAAAATTTTCTACCCCGAAAATTTCATTTATCGTAACTTGTTACAATAAGGCACTCTATCTCAAAGAGTGCCTTTTGAGCATCAAAGAACAATCTTACGTCAATAAGGAAATCGTCGTCGTTGACGATTGCTCCTCTGACGAAAGCGTTTCTGTCATTGAAAATTTTAAGGCTGAAAACCCCGACATTGACGTAAAAATTGTCCGAAACAAACAAAATGTCGGTCAACTCACCTCATTTTTGAACGGGGTAAAAGTCGCTGACGGAGAGTTTGTGACGCTTACTGACGGTGACGATGTTTTGTTCTCAGAATTTGCCGCAGCACATATCAAAACTCACTTGAATACGACTGTTGCACTTACGAGTGCAAGGCAAATCGAGATTGACGAGGACGGAACTGTACATTCGATGAAATCGTCTGATTGTCCGTTTTTGTCTTTGGAAAATTTTTCAGAAAACGTAAAATTCACTCCTGATATGTTTTCAACCGATTTTGAAACGAAAGATTTTGAGGTAAAAGTTTTAGATAGCAAAAAATATTCGTTTGCAACTTGGCACTGGTCACCGTCAAGTTCAGCCGTAATTCGAAAATCCGTTTGCGACTACCTTTTGCACCTAAAAAACCCCGAAAAAATCAAAATTACTGCGGATAAATTCATTTTTTCATTTGCCCACCTAATCGGCTCAAGTGCAATCATTGACGCACCTTTGTATGCTTATCGCAGACACGGAGAAAATTACTCAAAAGCAATTCCTATGACTGGAAGTGAAAAATATCACAAAAAATCGACCCAAAAAAATTACATAAGAAACAATCTTCTCATAAGAACCGTAGTTTGGCACTTTGTCACTGAGAACAAGGCACTTTTTGCCGAACAATTCAACCACGGCGGATACATTAAAATTTTAAATAAAATCATTTTTTCGTTTGATTTATCTACAATCAAAAGTGTTTTAAAATCATTGTGGGTATAAATGCCCAAAAAACACAGATTGGGGACAATATGCTTCAAGAAGCAACAAAAATATTAAATTCAGCGTTTCATAACAGTTTTATAAGACGGTTGAGCCTTTATCTTCACGATTGCGTGAGAGAAGAAGTCAAAAGTTCGACCTTCCGAAACCTCAAGCAGGACAAGGATAACAAGTGGATTTTTCTCAGAGAAGAACATCTTTCTGATGCAAGATTGCAAAAGAAAAAATCTACCGCACCTTTAAAAGAAACTTTGTTCTCAAATTTCGGCGAACCGCTACTGCTTGACGGCTCAAGCAGCAACATCACGGAAATGATGATTCAGTCTGAAAACGGTCAAAAAGATAAATATTTGATTTACGGGTATTTATTTTTGGCAGGTAAAAATAGCAAAAGCCGCCGCTACAACGAGTTTTTGACCCCGTTGCTCTATATGCCTTGCAGGCTCGAACGTGACGGAGTTAATATAAAATGTATTCTTCAAGACGAAGTACTTTCGGTCAATACGGGTGCATTGACGGCTCTTATGGCAAAAAGTGATGACGAAGAAGAAACCGAACAAATGCTCGAAGGTATTCTTGATGTTGTACCGCCTTTGCCCTTGACTGACGATGGTTTGCAGATTTTCATAACAACTTTGAAATCGTTAATCCCCGATTTGGACATAAAACTTGACCACGAGGACGATGTTTACGACGATTCGACCGGAATTTCGTCCGGTTCGGGCAATAGCGACGACGACACTGAGGACGAAGGCACGGACAAACCGAAGCGTGCAAAACTAGAAAAAGTTGCAATCACAAATCAGAGTGCCTTGATTTTGACAAAACGTCCTGACGTCACGGCTGGCGTGCTTCACGAACTCACAAAAATTTCCGAAATGCCAAGCGGTATGTTCAGAGAAACCGTCTTGAACGTCATAAACGAAGAGTTTACGGCAGGAAAGGGAAAAGCGGAAATAAAACTTCCCGACTCAAATATCGAATCGGCGTTTTGCCCTGTAACTCCGCTGTCTTTGAGCGATTCACAGGAAGATGTTTTGAGAAACCTTGAAACAAATTCGCTCATTGCGGTTTCCGGCCCTCCTGGAACTGGTAAGTCACAAACCATTGTCAATCTTGTCTCTCACCTTGTTGCAAACGGAAAAACCGTACTCGTTGCATCAAGAATGGACAAGGCGACTGATGTTGTTGCAGAACGTTTAAACGCTTTAGGTGCACCGTATTTGGCAATTCGAGCAGGAAGAATGAACTACCAACGTGAACTTTCAGCAAAACTTCAAAATTTGATTTCGAACAAAATCGACCTCGACACAGGGTTCGAAGATTCTATGCTTGTTGACGTTGACGATATGAGAAATTTGCTCTCAAAAATCAACGACTGCAAAAATAAAATCGACAAAATAATTTCTCTCGAAGAACAATGGCAAGAAGTTACGGCAGAAAAGAATAAAAAACTTCACGAAAAACCAGTGTTTATCACGAAAAAACTCAATGTCGTTCAAGTCGAAGAGGTTAAGAAATTGGTTGACGAAATTGAAAAATCCCTCGAAAAACCAAATTTCTTCAACAATATTTCGTTAAAAACAAACAGTTTCAAATTACGCAAACTGCTCAAGTTGGTTGACTTTGAGCCTGATTGGGAAAATCTTACTCAAATAAGAAAAGAACTTGTCGGCTGCGAATTGAGTGCAAAAGCCGCAAAAATCGAAGCAGACATCTACAAATTGGGCAATATCACTGAACTTACGGACGAAATCCACAATTTGCAAGGAAAGAGAAAATCGCTTGCGGTAAACATTCTCAAAAACGTCCGTCGTGAAGCACTCAAGGGACTTTTGCGTGACAGAGTAAAACGTCAAAGACTTTACGTCCACACAAAAGCACTCGTTGAAAGAAAGAAAAACCTCCAAAACAGATTGCTCGAGGACGAAGATTTCAAGCCATTATTGGAAGCCTTTCCGTGCCAATGTGTCACAACCTACGCCGTTTCAGGCTCTTTGCCAATGAAGCCGGGACTTTTTGACGTGGCAATCATCGATGAGGCAAGTCAGTGCGATATCGCAAGTTGTATCCCGATTTTATTCCGAGCAAAAAAAGCCGTAATCGTCGGTGATGACAAGCAATTACCACACTTATCATTCCTTGAAAACGCAAAAGAACAATCATTCTTGAGCCAATACGATATCCCTGACAAATACCGATTAATGTGGAGATTCAGAACAAATTCGATGTTCGATTTGGCAGGATATTATTGTATGACGCCTGTTTTGCTCGATGAACATTTCAGAAGTTTGCCTCCGATTATCGATTTTAGCAACAAAGAATTTTACGGCGGTGGTCTCAGAATTATGACCAAAAACGACGACAGCATAAAGGTTTTGGAACTTTGCAGAGTCGAAAACGGAAAAGTTGACGGCGATGCAACGAGAAATATCCCCGAAACCGAGGCTATTGTTGAAAAATTGCACGAAATTATCATTCGAGACGAAGCCAAAAAGAACGATAAAAATTACAAACCTGTTTCTATCGGCATAATTTCGCCGTTCAGAAGTCAAGTTGAGGCAATCAAAAAGTCACTAATGAAGGCATTTTCAGACGCAACGCTGCAACGTCACCTCGTTGATGTCGGCACAGCACACACTTTTCAAGGGGACGAACGTGACATTATCATTATGTCTTGGGCGATTGCAGACAATAGTTTTACCCAAAGTTTGGCATTCTTACAAAAGCCGAATTTGTTCAATGTTGCCGTTACTCGTGCAAGAAAACAGTGCATTTCGTTCCTCTCAAAAGACCCTGACAGTTTTTCAGCAGGTTTGATGAGAGATTACATCGAACACATCAGAACGTACGAGGCACAACGCCATTTGGTCGAAACAGAAGGCTACATAAACTCTTTCAATAACGATTTCGAAAAAGATGTCGCAACAGCATTGGAAGCAAAAGGTCTCGACGTCAAAGGCGGCTACGTCTCTGCTGGATTTAAGTGCGACCTTCTCGTCACCAACTCCGACGGAAAATCAATCGTCGTCGAATGTGACGGTATGAAAGACGAAGTCAAAACGAATATTTCACCCATCAAAAAACAACTAATTTTGGAACGCTCTGGAATGAAGGTTATGAGAATTTCGTACCGAGATTGGGTAAGAAGCCAAGATGCTTGCATAGCAAGGATTATCGAAAACTTATAAACAAAAAAGACGGATTTGAAAGTCCGTCTTTTTTAATTTTTTAATATTAAACTCTGCCGTAAATGTCCTCGTAGCGGATAATATCGTCCTCTGAAATGTAATCGCCCTTTTGGACTTCGATGATTTTCAATTCCTCTTCGTAAGGATTTTGCAGCGAATGTTTCGCCTGAACAGGGATATCGATACTTTGACCAGCCTCAAGTAAATAGTCCTTATCGTTCAAAACGACCTTGGCATGCCCTTCGAGGACAACCCAGTGTTCCGAACGATGATTGTGAGATTGGATTGAGAGTTTTTGTTTCGGAGAAACGCAAATGACTTTCGTCAAATAGCCCTCTCCGTCTGCAAGACAAGTGTACCAGCCCCAAGGTCTGAACACAGTTTTGTGAATCAAATGTGCCTTATCGTCATCTTTTTTTAGTTTTTCAAAAACATTTTTTACCTGTTGCGAATAGTCCGCTTTGCAAGCAAGGACGGCATCTTCGGTGTTTACCAAAATAACATTCTCAAGTCCGATTGCAGCAACAATTTTTTTATCCGTATAAATGAACGAATTTTTAACGTCCTCAACAATCGCATTACCCTCTAAAACGTTACCGTTACTGTCTTTTTCGGTAACATCATACAAAGATTGCCACGAACCCAAATCGCTCCAGTCGGATTGCAATTTGCAAAGTACGATTTTGTTCGATTTTTCCATAATTGCATAATCAAACGAAATCGATGGCATATCCTCAAATACACCATATTTGATAGTTATAGATTCTTTGTAATTTAATTTTGAAAGATTTTCAAAAATTTCTTTTTGGTAATGTGCAAATTCCTTGAGCAAAGTCGAAACTTTTGCCATAAAAATGCCGCTATTCCAGAAATAATTACCCTCGAGCAGATATTTTTGTGCTGTTTTCAAATCAGGTTTTTCAACGAAACAATCAACGTCAAAAATCCCGTCATTCTCAGATTTTGTCTTTATGTAGCCATAACCTGTTTCAGGATATGTCGGCTGAATACCGAACGTTACGATTTTGCCTTCTTCAGCAGCCTTCAAGCCGGTTTTGACTGTATTTTCAAACTTTTCCAAATCTTTAATCAAATGGTCAGAAGGCACGATAATAACGACTTCGTTTTCGTCTTTCATTTGCTTGAAATACTCTATGCTTGCTGCGATTGCAGGTGCTGTGTTTTTCGCAATCGGCTCTGACAAAACGACCGAGTCGCCACAAACTTTTGAAAGTTGAAATTTGACGTCATTTGCGTGTTTTATGTTCGTAATAGAAATAATATTTTCAGGGTCAATAAAACGGCACAAACGTTTGAAAGTGCTTTGCAACAGGCTGTTTTCGCCATCAAGTTTTAAAAGTTGTTTCGGACACAATTCTCTACTTAAAGGCCATAATCTACTGCCCGAACCGCCTGCCAATATTATTCCGTACATCTGAATTTCCTTATTTATATATTTTATAAACTACGATTTCGCCCTTGCAAATCATCGCTTCTTCAGGCACTGTGCTTACATTGCCCTCTTCAAGTGCAGCAGGACGTTTAACATAACAATTTGCAATCCGAAGTTGACTTGCATTCATTTTTAACGCTCTAATTTTGCATTTTTCATTGCCATTTTTGCCCGCATGAGCAGACCCTGAAAGCGTTCCCCAAACGGTAATGTCGCCTGATGCCGAAATTTCAGCCCCTTCATGACAATCACCAATGATAACCAAATTTCCCTCAAACGAAATGAACTGACCAGCACAAATCGTTTGCTTTAAATATTTCGTCGGAAATGCCTCTAATTCAAAGTCATACTGCGTGTATTCCTTTTCTTCGGCAACTGGTGTTTCCTTGAGAGATTGGAATTTTTCTTCCTTCAAGCCTGTCGTCGCAAAAACATCTTCCAACTTACGTTCAGCACTGTAAATAACGTCAAGTTCTTCCTGAATTTCTTCGGGTTTCGGAATATCCAAAGGAATATCCTCAAGTTTCTTAATGCCCGTCGTTTCTTCATCTTTGACCATCAAGTCGGAATTGTCATTCTTTGCTTCAAAATGTTCCGCAAACGGAACTGGCGGCATCTCTTTATTTTCAGGCTCTTGCGGCTGTTCTTGAGGTTGCTCGTCATTATTGTGAACTTCGTCTTGATTATCTTGATTGTCCTGATTGTTTTGATTCTGTTGATTTTGAGGTTCATCTTCGCCAAACAACATATCAACTTTTTCATTGCCGTTATTTTCGTCGGAATTATCGTCACTTTGCGGTTTTGCCCAATTATTATTCGAAAAGCCTTCCTCAAAACTTTGAACTTGTGATTGTTCCTCAACCCAATTTTGATTGTTATCTTCAAACTTCAAATTTTCTTCCGTAGTTTCGAATTTTTGGGTTTGAAGTTCAACAGATTCTCCTTCTGGCTGATATGTCACTTGTGGCTGAACATCTTGATTTTGTTGATGTTCTTCCGTATTTTCGGTTTCATTTTGTTGTTCAACTTCTTCTTTAACAGGAGAAACATCGGGGAACAATTCTGGCTTAACTTCGGTGTAAACCGTTGTATCTTCTAACTTTACGTCGCTTGAAGTAAATGCAATATCCGGAACCATATCGTTAGAATTTTGGTAAACCAAACCAGCCGAAATTGCCGCATTTCTTGTAATATCAGATTTTCCCTCTACAATCGCCACTGTCGAATTGATACTTTCGATAAGCGATTTTATGCTTAATAATTGAGATTTGTTAAAATCAACTTTGCCCAATTTCAATTTAATTCTTTGGTTTCTTGCAGGCTCTGCCTCAAGAATCGAACTCAAGTCATAAACCACCTCTGAAGGCGTATTCAAGTAACTTAAATCGATTAAATATAAATTATCATTAAAACCTTGTGCCATAATTTTTCACTTTATAAAATTCACTTTAAAATTATAACATACTTTTCTCGAGTTGTATTTTTGTAAAGTTTTTTCGGTTTGTTTTTTCATAATTTGTCCTTATAAAAAAAATAGGTAATAATGTTTGTTATGGAGAATAAAGTGAAAAAAATATTAATTTCGGCAATCGTTATTGCCTTTTCAAGTACATTTGCAACCGCTTCGGACTTTGGCACGAACAAATACCAACTTACCAAAGAACAGACTTCTGTAACCCAAAGAACAGCCGTAAATGCTGATGAGGACGGGGATACAATTTTTACAAAACCACAATTCATTCCCCAATACGAACCTTACATGCCCCATGTTCCAGAGGTTAAAAATAACACAGGCACAACAACCGCCGACAAAACCGTCATTCCGACGATGAACATTTCGAAGGAATTAAGAGCAAAATACTCAAAAATCACCAAAAGTGACAAATTGATTGAGGCTTGCGAATTTTTAAAAGGCACTGCTGGCGATTTTTCTTATCGTTCAATTTTTGGTCAAAACAAGACCTCTCACCCGATTACGATTGTGTTTTCGAATTTTTCAAAAGACAAATCAATCAGCAACAAAGATGCACTAAGTTCTTTTGTCGGAAACAAATACAAAATCAGAATTAACGACAAATTCATCTCTGCTCCTGCTGCCGCAATCGCACCAATTATTGCAAGAGAAGCCCTCGTGAACAAAAACAAAACAGAGGACGATTTAATCGAAGCAGAACAACTTCAAGTCGCAATTTGGTCTCAAATTTTGAAAAGAAATCCATACCTTAAAAGTAGCCAAAACGTCCTTGTAAAAATGCAAAATTCCTTGCTCGACAGCACGGACGTAAGCGATTACAGTGCTTTTTTAGAAACTGCTCAAGCACCCAAAAGTCAACAAAAGACAGTTCAAAAACAAAAAACAAAAACAAAATCCGAACCTCCAGCGAAACCAACTCGTGCTTTTGGCAAAGCACCTAAAGGAGCACCGACACAAATAGATTTTGACGAAAATGATAAGGCTCAAAGTCAAAAAGTTCAAAGCGAAATTCTCTCTTTTAACGAGGACGAACTTCGAGAAAGATACAAAAAAGTTACCTCAGAAACGAGAATTATGGAAGCACTCGAACTTCTGAAAGACACTCGTGGCGGAGTTTTCTCCCACAATGCAATTTTGGGCAACAATCCAACTCACAAACCGATTGAAGTTCAATTCAAAGATCTTTCAGAATTAAATCCGAAATACGCATCTTTCGATGCTCTTGGCTGGCGTAAGGGCGTTAAAGGCAAACGAAGCGACAAGTTGACCATTTATATCAATCAAAAACATTTCGACGCTCCAGCGGGTGCTATTGCTGCTCTGCTTGCCCACGAAGCACTTCACCAAGACGAATTCGATTCACTCAACGAGGAAACTTACGCTTGGACAATGGAGGCATTCGTTTGGACACAAATTTGCGACAAACAACCGCAATTAGAGGAAATCACCCACCCGCTTGTTACCCGTGAAAATATCCTCAAAAAATTACTCGAAAAAGGCGAATACACAAATAAATACATTAAAAAATCAGTATTTTCTAACCCGAGTTACTCCACTCTTCCCGTACGTTCACCAGGGTTTGAGGACGAAATTTAATCAAAGTATCATTAACCACACTTACAACAAAACGAGGCTCAAACCTCGTTTTTGTTTGATTTTTGATATTTGAGCAGTAGATTGTTTTTTAGTTTTTAAGATTTTTCGGGATAAATCACTCAGAATGACGGTATTTTCTCAGTGGCTTTGTAGGACAAAGAGGGGACACTGTCATTGCGAGGAGTGAAACGACGAAGCAATCCGGTATTTCAACAATAATAAAAAAACAATCTCCCCAAAACAAGAATTATGCTTTGCGGACTAAAGTCTCTGTATGACAATGATAACAAGCAAAAATGTGATTGCTATCCTTGCTGGTCAAAATAATTATTTTTCAACCGAGGCGATGACGTTGTCTGCCTCCGACCGAACCTCGACAAGTGCAAGCGAGTTGCTTACTGCAATTCCGCCTTTCACAGACGGAGCGTTGACGATTTGTCCGTTAACTTGCATTGTGCTTGAGCCGCCGCCGTCGAGGTTCATTGCATATTGGCATTCGAAACTTTTCATAACTTTCGCAAGTTCGAAAAGTCCTGCACCGACAGATTTTTGTTCACGACCGTCAATAGTGACCATTATGAAGTTACCTTCTTTGGTGAAACCAATTGCCGTTCTTGGGTTTCTGCCTGCAATGGGTTTAAATTTTTCTTCAATATAATCGACGTAAACGTTGCCGTCCTTGACAAGGAACGGACCGCCGCCGATTATGTGATTTACATCGTCCCAATCAGGATTTGTCTTGACATCAAGCGTGATTTGGGGTGATGAAATTTTATTCAAAATTTTCGTTTTTGTTTTTTCTTCCGCAAGAAATTCACCAACTTTGCTTTGTGGTGAGGAAATTACAAATCCATTTTGCGGAATGGCAAGCGGTGAAGTCGATTTGGCGATTACCTTACCGTTTTCAACCGCAATCTGAACGCCATATTTCGGGGTTGCTGGCGAAACATTGCCCCATTCAGATGTATAAATCAAAACATCCGTGCAAAGCGTTCTCGGTTGGTTGATATTATTGACTTTCAACTCTCTGCCGAGATAATTCAATTTTGCATTGAGAGAAACTCGTGCCATTTTAAATCCGTTATCAGTGATTCCGAGAGCAACACGGTCATAAATCGGGCCTGTCAAAATTTTTTTATTAATCATCAAAATTCCAAGAGGAACACCAGTTTGAGGTTTAAAATACGAACCGTTAATCGCCGCAAATGCACTGTTTCTGCGAGACATAGAAACAACTGTCGACTTTCTTGAAAGTTTATCACCCGCCATAAGCGGTGTGATTTTTACATCATGATTGATAGATGGGTTAATCTCGATAATGTTCAATCTGATTGGGTTTCCGCCCAAATATTTTGTCATTTTCATGTGGACAACACCCTCTTTGACAAAACGCTTGTAAACATTGCCATACCTTCTTGCCAAAGAAATTTGCCACAACTTCATTCGAACTTCCTTCACGGAAGATTTGTAACTGTTTTCATTTTGAATTTGCAAATCTGTTCCGTAAATCGGTGCAGTCACTACTGCCGACTCCGTTTTCCCCCAAAAGCATAAACCTTCCCCTAAAAAAATAACCGTGACAAAAATTGCGATTAATAACTGGACGGCTATTTTTTGAAATCCTATGGGTCGTTCGGACAACAGCACGTTCATAATATTCCTTTAGAGGAACTCGTCCGTTTTTGTTTCGAGGATTTGTCCCTCTACTACAATTGTAACATATTTTTAAATGTGCTTCAAGTGTGCATTATTATTGGAATACAAAAAATATTAGGTGTAAAAAATACCATTTCTAAACACCTCATCCGAGCCGATTTTCACCTTCGATTTTTTGGGTAATCAAAAACTCAAATTAACAATTCTTAACATTTTGCAACATCGACAAACAAGTTGAAAACCATGATGAATCAAGGCTTTTTAGATTTTTACGTCAGAAAAAATTTGCAAAAAAATGACCGCCATAGCGGTCTATTTAGGAGTTCCCAATTCTCCTTCGGGCTTTTGCCCGACAGATTATTAAGTCTATTTAATTAAACCAAAAGCGACGCCGTTTGTGAACAGTCTATCGGATATTTTTTTCGTTTGTTTTTTAAAAAATACTCAACATTCAATTATATTAACGAATTTGTTGAGTATTTCGATTTAACATTTTTTAATATTTTCACTATTTTTGCGATAATTAGTGACTTTTTACCCTAAAAAATGATTATTTTTCAATTTTTTGGGGAGTCGTCAATTCCTTCGTAAGTTTGGTGTTCGAAATATTTTATTCTTTTCAAAGGCCAAAAGCGGAATTTTGCACGACCGATAAATCTATCTTGCGGCAAAAAGCCCCAATAGCGACCGTCTTCGGAGTTACCACGATTGTCACCGAGCATAAGATATTGACCGTCAGGAATAATTGCAGGGCCGCAATTCATACCTGCTTCGCATTCGGAGTAATCGCTCTTAACATAAGGTTCTTCAAGAATTTTATCGTTGATGTAAACGTGATAAATTCCGTCTTTGTTGGGTTTAATTTCAAATTTGTCACCGGGGAGGCCGATTACACGTTTGATGAACGCAACATCTTCGCAGAAAAAGCCTGTAAGCCTTTTAAACATTGTCCAAGCGTCATATTTAAGTTCTGTTGACGGAGGATAAAAAATCATGATATCGCCACGATTTGGGGTTTGATAAAATCTTGACACTCTTTCGACAAAAATTCTGTCCTTAATATCCAAAGTCGGATACATCGAAAGTGACGGAATCCAGCGAATTTCGCCGAGAAAGAATCTTATAACCATAACCGCCACAATGACGAAAACGACCGTGTCGACAGTCTCTTTCAGAAAAGCGATTACCTGTTTTTTATCAATATTCATTCTAAATCCTTTTTAAGTCTTGGCACAAATTTTTCAGTGCGTCTGCATATTGATTATCAGAAAAATCTGCCGTTAAATCAAGAGCAATATTCACAAATTTTTCGCAAACCTCAATCGATTTGCCCACAGCAGAAGAGTTTTGCACTTCTGAAATTTTTATTTTACAAAAATCTTCAATATTTTTTTCTTCCGCATAAAAAATTATCGGTAATGTGCATATTCCGTTTTCATAATCTGACAAAACTGGCTTGTCCGTTGATTTTGAACAATAATTCAAAACGTCATCTCGAATTTGGAATGCAAGCCCAAAGTTTTTTCCAAATTTTTCTGCAAAATCAAAATGTTTTTGCAAATCATCAACCGCAAACACCGAAAACAAAATCGTTTTGAACAATTCAGCCGTCTTTTTCTCAGATTTTTCAAGGTATTTTTCAATCGACACCAACTGATTTTTTTCGCCAAGTTGGTTAATTTCTCCATCACAAAGAGTCAAAAACATATTCGAAAAACGCCTCAAAACATTGTCATTATTAAATTTCAAAAGTTCCTTCAAAACGACCGAAATCAAAAAATCCCCGCCAAGCACCGCAACAGAATTACCCAAAGTGCTGTTGAGAGTTGGTTTTCCACGTCTTACATCAGATTTATCAACAATATCATCATGAATTAACGAGGCATTATGAATAATTTCACCAAGTGCACAAATCGTGGTTTGTTCGTCTGAAACGTCGTAACCAAAAGACTTTACAGATAAAATTGCAACAGCCGAACGAATTTTTTTTGAACCATTCAAAATAAAATCAATAAATTTTTCAGTTAAAAAATTATTGTTTTCAAATAAAATATTACGAATTTTTTCATCAACTTTTTTTAGTTCGAAAGATATTGAATTTGTTGAGTCTTGAGCCATTTTGAACCAATTTTTCTGATAAAAACTTAAATTAATTATAACATATCTTAAAAATTTTTCGATTATCCGCTTGTAATTTTTTTTTGCCCATGTATAATAAAAACACAAAGCAAGATTTGCGGGGGTAATTCAGTGGTAGAATGCCTCCTTGCCAAGGAGGATGTCGCGAGTTCGAGCCTCGTCTCCCGCTCCATTAAAAAAAGAACCGTTTGAGGTTCCTTTTTTTTTGCGTTTTTAAACATTCCCAACTCGACGAGGCTCGAAAAAAGACGGAATTGATAACGCAGTGTCTTTCGTCACCGCTGTCTCACTCCATTTTTAAAAGAACTGACTAAGGTTCTTTGTAATATTTAAAAAACAGACAAGATTGCCACGTCCTCACTTCGTTCGTCCTCGCAATGACTGTAAACCCTGATGGCATTCTGAGCAAAGCGAAGAATCTCAAATAAATATCCAAGAACTACTTCGACTAAGTCTCCGTATGACGATGCATTTATGAAGTTATTCGGAAAACTCCAAAACTAAAGAGACTTTGTTCCCTCTGCATGACATATTTTCCAATTTTACCCCACATGCCAAAAGTCTTTCATCACAAGTGTTTCACAAATTTTTCTTGAAAAAAACAATTCAAAGTGATATAATTTGCAAGTAAGTTAAGGACAGTGTATGAAAATCAACAACGACATTAACATAAACGTACAAAACGTAAATTTAAACAACGTTAAAAAAATAGAAAAACCGCAAATTAATTACACGGAAAACGAAAAAGGTTTAATGCTTCCTGACATCAGGGGCAATCAAGTTTTGTTGCCAGACAACAAAATTTATGTGGTAAACGGTTCGAAGCCGCTTAATTTCAATGAACAAAATATTTCAACGGTACTTCCAGAATCATACAGAAAAATCGGGCTTTTCTCGAGTGAAAAAGACGCATCGATCATGCTTGCAAGAAGAATGTATAAAAACCTCAACATGACTCAATATACAGATGATGTTACAGGAAAAAGGGTTATCCGTGGTGAAAAAAATAATTTCAACGAACAAGGTGTTTTAGACTCAAGAGAAGTTATGGAAATCGACCTCAAAAAGCCTTACAAAGCAACTAAAATCGTTGAAGATTATGAACACAACACCACGACAGAAATCAAATATTCTCAGCCGTTGGTTCAAAGAAAAACCATCACAGAGTCAATAACGACCTTGCACAAAGACGAAAACGGCAAAGTTATAAAAACTGAAGAATATACCCAATCACCAGTCAGAGGGGTTTACGATATCACGGAAACCGACGCTGCGGGCAACAAAAAAATTTTAGCGAAGACAACGATGAACAAAGACGGTTACACCGTTGAAAGACACTTGACATCATTAGACGGCACGCAAACTGAATATAAGTTTACAACCGACAAACAAGGAAATAACAAGTCCTTATTCTGCCAAATTACAGATGCTCAAGGCAAAGTTTTATCAACAATCGACAGAAATTACGACAAAGACGGAAACATAACAAAATCAACCGTTAACGGCAACAAATACACAACAGAACGTAACGGAAAAGAAGTCACAATCACAAATCAAACAAAAGGTGAGTCGGTTACAATTACAGCGGAAGATTTCGCCGCAACCAAAGAAACAAAAGACTTTTTGGAAAAGGTTGCACCTGGCAGAAATTTTTCACAACAAAATGTAGCAGATACGTTGTTCGACCAACTTCCAACAGATACTTTATTTACTTTGCATAATAATGTTACTCAAATTGTTCCACTAAAAGATGACTTAGACTCAGCATTTGTCAGCACTTTCGACTTTTTGATGTGCAAAACGGACAACTTCGTAATCAACCACGAATTGGGTCATAGCAAAGACGCCGTCAGAGTTCCTGAAGATGCAAATTTGATGGACAAAGAAGTTGTAAAATCATTGAAAAGAAATGTCATTGCTGACACAACAGACTTTAGAACGGCTTATGCAGAAGAAAAAGCAGCCTTTATTAAAGAGTTCCCTGATTACAAGGAAAAATTAATCGGTTACTTCATTTTCAGCCCCGATTCAAAACCGCAAAGAGGCCGCAAAGAAACCGTTGCAGAAACGAACGCAATCAACGGCTTGACCCCCGAAGAACCTGCTGCTATCGCAATGAGAACAATTATTTTGCAACAATATTTCCCTCGCTCAATCGCTGAAATTACAAAACTTACGAACCCGATTGCAAGAGCGGAACTCATCGTCAATAACCAACAAAATGTTCAAAACGAACAACAGGTTGAAAAACAAAATTAATAAAACAAAATCCTCGGTATCTTCCGAGGATTTTTTGTGCCAAATTTGACTGATATGACTAATTTGAGGCCAAAATTCAACAAATTTTGAAAAATTATTTTTTGATAAAATTCAAAATTTCTTCAACATGCCCGTTGATGTCAATGTCACGCCAAGCCTTTTCGATTTTGCCTTTTTCATCAATCACAAAAGTCGAACGCTCGATTGCCCTTTTGCCGTCTGCGATTTTGTCTTTCAAAACTTCAAATTTTTCCGAAAGTTTTTGCTCTTCATCTGCAAGCAACGGGAAATTAAGATGATATTTTTTCATAAAATCTTCATGACTTTTCGTATCATCTGCACTAACGCCAACAACGACTGCATATTTCGACAATTTTTCAATATTATCTCTAAAACTCTTTGCCTCTTCCGTACAAACTGGAGTGTCATCTTTTGGATAAAAATACAAAACAACCTTTTTGCCCGCAAAGTCAGCAAGCGTAAACTCTTTCAACGTACCATCTTTATCAATGCCTTGCAATTTAATGTTATTCATTTTCGTCTCCTTTTTCTTGAAGATTAAAAAATACAAACACAATATAAATCACCAACTTGGCAACCTTTTGGAGTAATTATTTTTCCCCAAAAAATGAAAATGTCATCGGCGAAAGTATGAAGGAGAACACCGATGACGTCCGAGTAATAAAGTTAGGAACACCTAACACCTTTATGTTAATACACATTCTTTATTTTGTAAACAGGTTTTGTAAGGTTTAATTAACATTTATTAACAAAGAGCAATAAATGTGCTTATAAACAGGAAAATTGTCGAAAATTCTTAATGAATTTCAACAAACACTTACAATTTGAGAACAAAAGTAGTATAATCTAAAGAGCCGATAATATGAGGATTAAGTTATTTTTTCCAAGTTAAAAGGATTTTTTGACAAGATTCAACAGGTTGATGCGAACATATCGTCCGTCGGTTCTGATGTTTACAAGCGCAACCTCGAACTTGAGCATGAAATTAAGGAAAAAACTGAAGAGTTAAATAAGGCTAATAATACGTTGCTCACGATGAGCAGCATTTGGGAGATGATGAATTCGTCTGAACCTTTGACGAATGTTTTGGATTCGATTGTCCGTTCGTTGCAAGAACAAATGGGCTATATCAACACTCTCGTTTTGACGAAAGAGCATGACAAGGACGGAGACTTTTTCCTTGTAAAATCGCACTCAAACAGCAAAGTTTTGCAAAAATCATTACAAGATAATTGTCTCATCGACATAAAAAATTTCCGAATTCCATGGAGAGATGATGTAATTTTGACCCAAGCACTCAAGGAACACTCCATCAAAACAACTTCTGACATCGGGTCGGTTATTCACAAAGTTTTAGAAAATTTGGAATATGAATTCGTTCAAAATGTTATTCGTTCGACGGAAAGTAAGGCGGTTATTGTTGTTCCTCTTTTCCGAAGAAAAAATGATATGGAAAAAGAAGAATTCGGCTGCATGCTCGTTTTTTCGCAAGTTCCCGCAAGCACAGAAAACGAAATCAAGTTTTTGACCTTGTTCGCAAACCAAATCGAACTTGCAATCACGATTGCAGGTTTGTATGAAGAAGTCCGTAAACAGGCGGTTACAGACCCGTTGACAGGTTTGTATAACAGACGTTATTTCGAAGAAAATATCAACAGAGAAGCAGAACGTGCATTGCGTTTAGGTCAACCGTTCTCGTTAATTTCGCTCGACCTTGACCACCTGAAAACCATTAACGACACCTATGGACACCAATATGGCGACGTCGCAATCAAAACAATTTCAAGTGTTTTGAAGAAACAGGCACGTTCGATTGACGTTCCTGCAAGAATTGGTGGCGAAGAATTTAACGTAATGTTGCCCGGGGTTGATTCTTATGGTGCAATGATTGCAGCAGAACGTATCAGGGCTGCAATCGAGGCAACACCTTTGGAAAAAATTGGAAACGTTACCGCAAGTATCGGCGTTGCAACGTTTTTGGAACACAGTAAAAATGTTTTTGATTTGACAGAACTTGCAGACCAAGCGATGTATCGTGCTAAAATTAACGGTCGAAATCAAGTTCAAATGACACAAAAACAAATCGAAACAAATTGGCAAAAGGTTGCTGTCAACGCCTTTTTGGACATTGTGTCAAAACAACGTGTTCAAATTCCAGCGGAATTGGCTGGCGATATCACTGCTCGTTTGAGTGCAGTTTCTTCCTCAGAAAAAGGTGCAAAAGAGGTTATTTACTCAGTCGTAGACATTTTGACCCAATCATACAATTCTACTTACCAAAGTGGATTTACGAAGTCAAAATTGCACTTGGCAGTTAAGTTAGCGGCAAGTATGAACATGTCAAAAGAAGATATCGACAAGTTGAAAATTGCGGTACTCCTTTATGACATCGGAAATATTATGATTCCTGAAAATATTTTCAAAAAAGAAGATTCTTTGACGGAAGATGAAAAAAATCTTATCAGAAAACACCCTGTCATTGCCGCAAGAGAAATTTTAAGCCCGATAAGCAGTATTCAAGACGTTATTCCGATTATCGAAAGACACCATGAAAATTGGGACGGTTCGGGCTACCCTGGAAAAGTTTCGGGAAAAGATATTCCGCTCGGTTCGCAAATTATTTTGCTCATCGACGCTTATTACGCTTTAACACAAGACAGACCCTACCGAAAAGCATTCTCTATCGACAAGGCGCTTGAAATTATTCAACAGGGTGCAGGCACAAAATGGAGCAAGGAACTTGTCGAAAAATTTATCCCCTTGATTAAACACGATGACAGGGAATAACGACCACCTCATTACTGCATTGTATCAATGGCTTACGGATTTTCATGACAAGCCTGTTCTTAAAGATACGTCGAAAATTTTCAAGGTCAAATACGATTGCTACCTTGAAAGCAATGTCCGTGAACCTTTGTCATTCACCGTTTTCGAACTTTCTGACAAGGGAGAGTTGATGATTGACAATACTCAAAAATTGCTCGAGAGCCAAGCGGCGTTTTTCGTTTTCGTAAACCCTCGCACTGGCTGGGTTTTTGCCATAAAAAATACTCTCGAAAATCAAAAAAAATTGATTAAACAAGAACCTATTCAGAATTTTAAAATAAAAATAGTTTCATAAATTTTATGTGTTTTTAAAGATACTGCACCTAAAGGCTCAGTATAACGAGGAACGAAAAAAGTTTAGCATTCTTTGTCACTGCTTTCCGTGAAAGTCCAATCCTTCAGCAATAAACGCCAAACTGGATTGCCACGCTTCGCTCGCAATTACAATGAACCCAGACCTTCTTGACTAAGGAACAACGAAAATTTGACCACGTTACAATATAACAAATAATTAAATTTTGTTAAAAAAATTACACAAATTAGCCCAATTTCGAAAAAATGATATCATATAGAAAATTGCATTTCATATTAATGTTGGAATTTGAAAGGAGAAAAAATGAAAAAATTATTTACAGCAATGGGTGTATTAGCCTTATTATCAATGCCTGCAATGGCTTCAGAACCGTTAGGTTTCGTATACCAAAGTACAACTCACCAATTATTAGGTTCTGGTTCAGTTGCTCCTGCAAAAGTTGGTACTGCAACTTGCACACAATACTTCGGAGTTGTTGCATTGGGTAATTGCAGCATTAAGCAAGCAATGACTAACGGCAACATCAAAGCATTGTCTCACGCTGACCAAGAAACAAAAAATATTCTCGGATATAAAAAAATTACAACAAGAGCATTCGGTCAATAATCAATGTTTTAAACAATAAAGACTATCGTGCAACCGGTAGTCTTTTTTTGTGCAAAATATTTTCTGTTTGAATATGACTGCAAAAATAGATTCTTCGGGATAAATCCCTCAGAATGACGATTATTAATAACAATGAACACAGCAAAAGAGATACTTCGCCTAAAGGCTCAGTAGACAATAATTTTCAAGCGAGACGTAAATTAATCAATCGTAAAATCACGAAGTGCGACGTCGTCCTCATTGTCTTCTTTCATTGCGGTTTCAAGCAATATATATGTCATATACGCTCCCAATGCAACCGCTTTCGGGTCGAGTTCCGTATTATTCGCAGCCTCAATAATCGCCGAGTTGATTTCGGGATTTTCCGTTTTGATGTAATGAATCATCTTCTTACGCCAAGCATGAACGTCTTGAAAGATTTCTGCAAATACCAAAGATGATTGTTCTTCTGTAATAATAGGTAACACTTCTATTTTCCCATACAAATTGTTAAAGAGGGAAGGGATTAACCCTTCCCCATAAAAAACTATGCTTCTTCGTCAGTTGCATCTGTTCTGATTGATGCTTTTGAGCCTTTAATAGTCTTGCTCTTGTGTTTTTCAACTTGGCGAAGCAACTTATCTGCCAATAAATCGATAGCGGCATACATTGTTTCAGCGGTTTCTTCCAATTTAATAGAACCTGATGTCATTTTGCAAATAACTTCAGCCGTATGGCTTTCGCTGACTGAAGGATTTTTGATTACGCTCAAAACAACTTCGATGAGTTGGATTTGATCATAATGGGTCAAAACCTTACCGATTTTTTCCTTTGTGTACGCTTTGATTGCGTCTGTGATTTCAATGTTACGTCCGTTTACGATAATTCGCATAAACTTTTAGCCTCCTACATAATAACTTTTAAATTATAAAACATATTTTTAAATATTGAAAGTACCTTTTGCAATATTGTTAAGCAAATCAGCAAAAATCTTAATCTTTTCCTATTCTGTCTACTTCATTTTCGGGAAAATTCTCAATTTGCCGTCATCAGTTCTCCATTTGAACCAGCCTGTTTTGTAGATAGAACCTGAATCTACAACCGTCACCAACGCCCAGTTTCCTCTGATGATACGAAGTGCAACTTGTTCAGGATAAGTAAACTCATCAACAACTTGTGCGTCTTCAGAATCTTTTGAGTACAATTTGAACTGAGTTTTCGGAACATCGGTCATCAATTTCACGCCATTTTCTCGTCCGAATTTATAAACAAATTCTTTCCACGTCAAGAAATTTGAATCGTCCTTAATCTTTACCCAGCCTAACTGATTACCGTTTTGGTTGATATAAATTTGTGCCCAACCATTTTCAGGATATTCTGCAATGGCAGTGTAAAACTCATTCATCGAGGGCATATTCACAATATACGGATTGTAAGTATTTCTACTATCACGAATTATTGCGGACTGACTGTTTGTAACGGGAAGGTTAAAATGCTTAATTTTTCTCGACTTTTCTGTCGGGGCAACATAAGCATCGAAGTTCTTTTCCATTTTCAAAAGTCCGATTCCATAGTGACGAATACTTCTCGAAGAAGTCGGAAATTTGTCAACTGCAAATGCCGACAACGCCGTCATTGCAACAATTATCGAAGATACAAGCAACTTCTTAATCATTTTTTGCTCCAATTGAAGGAACTGATTTTTTTGCCTTAATTTCATCAAGAACGGCATTTTTAAATTCATCAACACCCATAGTGCCAACAGAACCAACCGCTCTAACCCTTACGGCAACTTGATTTGCTTCGATTTCCTTGTCGCCAACAACCGCAACATAAGGAATTTTCTTATCTTGCAATGCTTCTCTAATTTTATAATTCATACTTTCTGAACGATCGTCTAATTGAACTCTGATGCCTTCTGCAAACATTTTGTCGTAAATTTGTTTTGCATAATCGTTGTGACGTTCTGAAATCGGAACGATGCAAACTTGTGTCGGAGCAAGCCATGTCGGAAATGCACCGGCATAGTGTTCGATAAGAATACCGTGGAATCTTTCCATTGAGCCGAAAATAACTCTGTGGAGCATAACAGGAGTTTTCATTTGACCGTCTTTGTCTTGGTATTTTATACCAAATCTTTCGGGCAAGTTGAAATCGAGTTGGATTGTTGCACATTGCCAAGTTCTACCGATAGCATCTTTAACCTTGAAGTCGATTTTCGGGCCGTAGAATGCACCATCACCTTCGTTGATGTCATATTTCATACCACGTTTGTCCATCGCTTCTTTCAAGCCTGCTTCTGCCAAATCCCAATTTGCCAATTCGCCAACGTAACTTTCTGGTCTTGTTGAAAGTTCAACTTCGAAACTCATATTGAAAATTTTCATCGTATCAGAAACAAAGTCAATGATAGCGTTGATTTCATCAACCAACTGTTCAGGAGTACAGAAAATGTGAGCATCATCTTGAGTAAAACCTTGAACACGAGTCAAACCTGACAATGCACCTGATTTTTCCCGACGATAAACTGTACCTAATTCTGCCATTCTGAGTGGCAATGAACGGTATGAGTGTCTTTGTGATTGGTAAATCAAGATGTGGAACGGACAGTTCATCGGTTTTACGATATATTGATCATCATCTTCATTTTCTTTTTGGATAAAGAACATATTATCTTTGTAGTGGTCGATGTGACCTGAAATTTCCCACAATTTCGACTTAGCGATTTGCGGAGTTTGAACGATTACATAGCCTCTTTTTCTGTGTTCTGTTCTCCAGTAATTTTCAATTTCTTCACGAACAGTGTAAAGATTCGGGTGCCAAAGAACTAAACCGCCACCGATTTCTTCTCTTACTGAGAACAAATCCAACTGAGTTCCCAATTTTCTGTGGTCACGCTTTTGTGCTTCTTCAAGCATAGTCAAGTATTCAGCCAAATCTTCCTTGTTCCAAAAAGCAGTTGCATAAATACGTTGAAGCATTTTATTCTTTTCATTGCCTCGCCAATAAGCACCTGCCACCTTCATCAACTTAATCGCATTACCCTTGATGTAACTTGTATTCGGAACGTGAGGGCCAGCACAAAGGTCATTGAAAAGAACGTTTCCATCTTTATCTTTTGTCAAATACAAAGTTGGATTTTCGTTTCTGTGCTCTTCAAGAAGTTCTGCCTTATAAATTTCGCCTTGAGCCTTGAATTCGTCGATTTGCCTTTGAACATCAGGAATTTCGTATTTTTCAAAGACTAAATTTTGTTTAAGAATAGCCTTCATTTCGTTTTCGATTTTCGTCAAATCTTCTTCCGTAAATGAATGTTCCGAATCAAAATCGTAATAAAATCCATTATCAATAGCAGGGCCGATTGCCAATTTTGTTTCGGGGAATAACTTTTGTACCGCTTGTGCCATAATGTGCGAAGCCGAGTGTCTCAATATATGTAAATTTTCTGCATTCTTTTCCATAAATTTATCCTTTGAACATTATAATTCTTCTTTTACTGTTATATCACCCACATAAAATTTGTTCAAATATTTTAACAACAAAAGACATTGAAAGAAAATTCTCACCTCTTCTGATTTATCAACATCATATTCATTTTTTTTATATTTTCTTGTTGATTTTAAATAACTGGATTGCAACGCTAACACTCGAAATTACAACGAAAAATTGCGGTAACTCATCGAAATAGATGCTTCGCCTAAAGGCTTAGTATAACAAGAAAAGAATTGAGTTTAACATTTTTGGTCACTGCGAAAACTCTGCCCGTGGCAATCCACCACTTCAGCAATGAACGCCATACTAAATTGCCACGTCCTCACCACATTCGTCCTCACAATGACGGGTGATTATTCTTCCTCATTTTTTTTTGGAAGTTTAACCTTCAAAAATTCATTGAAATCAAGGGTTTCGAGTTCTTTTTTATCCAAAACTCCACCCGATTGCAAAAATCTATCCTCTGCTTCTTTTTGAGAAACCAAAGTTATCGGAGTAGAAACTTCCACCTCGTGAATCCCTTGAAAATAATTTTTAAAATGACCTATATCCACCGACGTTATTTCATTATCAACAGGAAGAAAAAGGTACGCAGGCATTGAGTTTTGCTCATAAAAAAGCAACATTTTTTCTGCAACATAAGTAACTCTTCGATATTCTTTCAAAATCTCCTTCTTTTGTGTTTGATGTTTTAATTCATACGGAAAACCCAATTTTATATCCGTAAATAAACTGTGGAACGAGAAAAATTGCAAGAATAACAAGCAGAACGCTATTGTCAAATTTTTGAAATTTTTATTTTTTTTAACCGCAATCAATGCCCCAAACAAAATAAAAATCACGATAATAGAAATTGTCGTATAATCAAAAATTCTAAATGTATTAAATAGTTCAAAATCAGTGTTATCTCCTAAATTCGTGAAAATAAACAATGTAAAAAAAACCAAAGTTCCAACATATAAAATCCACGAAAAAAGAATACTTTTTAAATTACTCTTAAAAAACAAGCAAAAAATCGTCAGCAAAATTATCAAGCCACAAGAGATTTGCCCACATAAACTTCCATACAAACTCGAAAAATATTCCCGAGAAAAAGCCTCATAAGTCAATGGTACTTGCGAAAAATCGATTTTATATCCCAAATCCCTCAAAAATGCATAAAAACTTGGGTTGCAAAGAAATGTTGAAAATCCCAACAAAAACGCAATCATTGGGGTGAAAAATTTCGCCGTAGCAATACGTTTTCTCTTGAAATTTACAACAAAAAATCTTCGAATATTAAAACGTAACCGAATAATTTGCCTCAAAAATATCACGGTCAAAAATAATCCCAGTGAAAATAACGTCGAAAAATTAATCAACTCACTCGAATTTCCAAGCACAAAGCCGACCAGCGACATTACAACAAGTTGTTTTTTATCAAAGGATTTTCCACTCAAAAAAATCTTATAATACCCAAGCCAAAATCCACAATAAAACAGCATCATGAAAGCATTTCTGAAAAAGCCAATATTTACATAAAAAATCCTATTTATTGTACCGTATTGGATTAACATGAAAAATCCGAATACCAAAAACGACAAAAAATAAAAAATTAGTCCGAATTTTTTATCCCTCAAACTCACCGACGGAAATTTAGAAATCAAAAAGACCAAAATCATTATGAAAAACGACTTTGCAACTTCCAAAAAAGTAATCATATTCGGGTGAAAATGGAAAATTTTCGGGATATAGAAGCAGAAGAAACTCGTAATTGAAGTAGCGATGAATGCACCGCCATCACAGAATTGCCAGTACAATTCAAAATTCGGAGTAGTATTTATCGCTCGAAAAAAATCCTCCGAGATTATCGTCCCTTGCCCGCAAAAACTATACACGCAAAAAACAATAACCGCAGAAAATAGCAAATACAAACTTTTTCTTATAATTTCGACCGATTTTTTGTCCATAATCACTTAAATAATAGCAGATTTTAAAGATAAAATAAACTTTCAAATCGAATATTTTTCTGAACTATACCAACCACCTTGTGACACTAATTTTCAAAATTATATATTATTGTATATTTTTCAATAACTTAAAGTGATTTTTATAACTTTCGACTATTTTTTCTTTTCGCAATTTCCCAATTTCAACAGAAAGTGCACTTCTTTCAACACCTAAATAATTTGCAAGTTGCTGTCTGTCAAAAGGAATATCAAACTCTTGTTTTCCTGTTTTTTGTGCATAAAAAGACAAATATTTCATAATTTTTTCTTTTGTTGTTCTTTCAGAAAGACACTGTATTTTTTCATTTAACAAAATGTTTTTTTGTGAAAGAATTTCAAACAAATTGGAAATTATAACACTGTGAAAATGACATGCTTTATTACACATTTTTAATATATTTTTTCCTTCAAAAGCCAAAACAAAACATTCTTTATCCGCAATCGCAGACAAAGATAACTTTTGCTTAGAACAAACAAAAGCAACTCCAAAAAGTTGAGAAGGAAAAATATTTTCAACAATATTACAATTTCCCCAAAAATCAACTCGGAAAAGATTAATTACTCCGCTTAATAAAATATAAATTTTAGTATTAAAATCACCTTCATTGAATATAATTTCATTTTTTTTAAAATGTAAAATTTCATAATTAAAACATCTTAAAAATTTTTCTGCATCAGAAGGTCTAACTCCTTTAAACAACATACAATCCATTAAAATGTTAATATCTGTTTTCATATCTTCCTGTTTTGTTGGTTTTCCAACATACTTTTTTATAAATTTAGTCTAAACTTTATAAAAAATCAATACAAAAAGAAGGAGAAAATATATGTTTTGTTTTCAATGTGAACAAACCGCAAAAGGTACAGGCTGCACACTTCAACAGGGTGTTTGCGGTAAAAAAGCCGATACAGCGGATTTACAAGATAAATTAACAAGTGCCGTAATAAAACTTGCAAACTGTTGCGAACCAACGGAAGAGCATACCGAACTCATTTTAGACGGCTTATTTACAACCGTCACGAACGTTAGTTTCGACAATCGTTCTATCAGCGATATGGCAGAAGATATTCTCGAAAAAGCAAGGTGTGACAAGGATTTTGACATTCAATCCGTGTGGAATTGCGAAGAAGATATCAGAAGTTTAAAATCACTCATTCTTTTTGGCTTAAAAGGAATGGCTGCTTATGCACACCATGCAAGGGCTTTGGGCTACAAAGACACAACAATTGACAATTTCTTTTACGAAGCTCTTCGTGCAGTTGCATCAAATTTATCCCTCGATGAACTGTTGGCAATGGTTTTGCGTGTTGGTGAAGTCAATTTGAAATGTATGGAACTTTTGGACAAAGCAAATACGGAAACCTACGGAGACCCTGTTCCGACAAAGGTTTCTACCAACATTGAACCCAAACCTTTCATCGTCATAACAGGTCACGATTTGCGAGATTTGGAACTTCTTCTTGAACAAACAAAAGACAAAAACATAAACATCTACACGCACGGAGAAATGCTGCCCGCACACGCTTATCCGAAATTGAAGCAATATCCGCATTTAAAGGGCAATTTCGGCACTGCTTGGCAAAATCAACAAAAAGAATTTGAAAACATTCCAGCCCCAATTTTGTTCACCACAAACTGCCTCATGCCCGTCAAAGATAGTTACAAAGACAGAGTTTTCACAACATCAGTCGTTAGATATCCTGAAATGTTTTACATCGACGGACGAAAAGACTTCACGCCGTTAATTGAAAAGGCTCTCGAACTTGGCGGCTACAAAGAAACGAAAAAAATGACGGGAATAAATGGCGGAGACGTTTTGACCGTCGGATTTGGACACAAAACAGTTTTGTCAGTGGCGGATAAAGTTGTTAATGCCGTAAAATCAGGTGCATTGAGACACCTCTTTCTCGTAGGAGGATGCGACGGAGCGAAACCGGGACGAAATTATTATACCGATTTTGTCAAAAAAACACCCAAAGATACTTTGATTTTGACACTTGCTTGCGGAAAATATCGCTTCAACGACCTTGATTTAGGCGAAATCGGCGGACTTCCGAGATTGCTTGATATGGGACAGTGCAACGATGCGTATTCTGCAATCAGAGTGGCGATTGAACTCTCGAAAGTCTTTGATTGCACTGTAAATGAACTTCCTTTGTCGATGATTTTGTCTTGGTATGAACAAAAGGCAGTCGCTGTCTTGTTGACCCTTCTTTACCTCGGTATTGAAAATATCAAACTTGGACCAAGTTTGCCGGCGTTTGTTTCGCCAAAAGTTTTGAGTATTCTCATTGAAAAATTCAAAATTTCACCAATTACAACACCAGAGAATGACTTGAAAGAAATTTTAGGCTAAAAACCTTACAACAAAGCCTCGGAAACCATCTGAGGCTTTTGTTTTATCAAAAACTTATTCAACAAATCACATACTCATTTTTTTGTTGATAAATCATTTAATGGATATTATTGTAACTTAACATTTTTTAATCTTTTTAGGTGAGATTTTTTTTCGGGATTTTGGTATCATTAGAATACAGACTTGAGAGACAAATGGGAAAGACGGAATGAACAGAGAAATGTTAGACAAGACTAAGAGTGCGGTGAATTTGTGCAGAGTTAAATTGGAAAATCTTAAATCAAGATTGAACAAATCAAACGAAGCAAACATTGTCTACAACCGTGTTTTGATTGAAAAAGCGGTTTTGGAACATGATATGAAGAAAAATCCCTTCGGATTTTTTGACAATATCAAAAGAATTTTCACAAAAGAAGAAAAGAGAATTTGTGATTATTTTAAAAACTAACTTTAGCAGAAATTGGTAAGTGTGTGTTAGTGTAAGAAAAGAGCGGGCGGATTAAAAAATCGCCCGCATTTATTTTAAAAATTCATTAAATTTTTATTTTTTCTTTCCTATTACGAAATCGAAATCTTTCAATTTGTTAAAAGAAAGGTGTTTAATTTCTTCATCGGTAAAAGAGCCACCACATTGGAAAAATTCGTCCAAAGCATCATTTTTTTCATCAAATTGATATAGTGGAAGTTTATCGACTTTCATGTCGTAGATTTTAGGGATATATTTTTTTCTGAAATAAGTATTTTTGAAAACAATATCCATAATAGATTCTTTTGTGTCGAGGTATTTTGGATTTGTCTTTTTGAATTTTTTATTTTTGAAATTTTCAAAATCGTCAAAACTTTCAATAGCATCTCTATCTGTTTCACCAATCCAAAAAGTTGATGCTATATCAGAATACGAAAGAATTGAAATCGGAAGATTGATATTTTTTCTTTCCTTAAGAGAGTAAAACAGATAAATTTTTTCCGCTTTATACATAACAACTCGTTCTTGTTTCATTTCATAGAATTTATAAGTATAAAATTCTATAATGTTTTTCAATGGAAAAATAGAAATCAACATCAAAAATACAGTCGAAGAAACGAAAATTTTCTTGTAAAAAGATGTTTTCAATAACGAGAAATAATGTCCACCGAGTAGCATAAGCACGGTCAAATAAATTAGTTTCAAGGTTAATTGTAATCCGTCATGCCAAATCCACAACTCCCCTTTTTCATAAAAAGATTCATCTCCACCGCAAATCAACATTGCAAAAAGCATACATGCTCCAAACAACATCGAAGATGCTAAGATTAAATAATTTCCATTTTTTTCTTTTTTAAGAAAAATCAAACCTGAAAGCAATATAATCAAACACAAAATGGCTTTATGATGAAAAAATATTGCCAAGAAATATTCTTTAATAAAATATAGAATATTGTTTTCTGATTGCATATATTCCGGGTCTACCCAATCCATAATGTTTTGATTGTGAATCAATCCATAAATCGCCATTATTCCAAAAATCAGAAACACTAACGTCATTTTAAGTAAATGCTCATATTTTTCATAAAAACTTTTTACTAATTCTTTTATATTTTCAAAATGATTTTTTCTCAAATAAAAGAATACTTTTTGCCCCCAAAAAAGAAGCAATGTCCAAAAACCAATTATCGCAAAAGTATCGCTGAGAGCAGCAATTACAACCAAAGCAAAATATAGATTGCTCCATTTTTCTTCAATAATATTATTTTTCTCAATCAAAACATGAGCAAACAATAACAAAAACAACAGGTAAAATGCGACACCTGAAACGTAGTCAAAATGGTAGGTTAAGCAATATATTTGGTCAAAACATGGCATTAATAATTTTGCGTATAATACAAATAAAAAAACAGGGAATACCAACCCAACGCAGGTCTTTTTCCTTCCTAAATAAGCAAAAAACGTAATTAGAAAACAAACGGCTGCAAAATATATCCCTTTAACAAAGGAAACAACTGTATTTGCCAGAGTATTAGGGTGAATTTCCAAAAATTGAGGAAGAATATCGCAATACATTTTTGTCTGGAAAAATGAAACATATCGACCGTGGTTTGGATACAAAGAATATGGAGTCCAAAGGTCATCACCGCAGATTACAGCATTTTGCAAAAATAGCATAACAATTCCGACAAGTGCACAAAACACAGCAGAATACATCAAAAACTTAAAAATTTTCAAATTAAAAATTTTATTCATCTTTCTCTCATTTATTATCAAACCATAGATAAAACAATTATAAAACATTGCCCTTGAAAAGCAATAGATTTTAACTTATTTATAAAGTTTTTTTACGAAAAAAAAGGGGCTATTGCCCCATAAATCCCTTATACAAATATTGTAATCTCCTTAATCGTTTGAACGATTAGCCGACAGCCGCTCTTTGTTTTCTTTTGCTGACAAAACCGTTATTCAAAGCGTACAAGACTGCTTGAGTTCTGTCATTAACTTGCAATTTTTGGAAAATGTTGTTAACGTGAGTTTTAACGGTTGTTTCGCTGATGAACAAAAGATTTGCGACATCTTTATAGTTGTGACCTTGAGTTAACATATCCAAAACTTCTTCTTCTCTTGAGGTCAATTCAGAAAGCAAACTGTCTGCTGCTGTTTGAGCCTTTGCTTCGTCTTTGAAAGATTGTTGGAAGTATTCAAAGAATCCTGTTGTGAGACCTTGAGGAAGATAGATTTTTCCTTGAGAAACTTCTCTGATTGCTCTGATTAATTGAGAAGATGCCATAGTTTTTAAGATATATCCTTTAGCACCGACTTTCATTGCTCTGAAAATCAAATCTGAATCATCATAAGCAGTAAGAGCAATAACCTTAACGTTCGATTTCATCTTTTCGATTTCTTGAATAGCCGTCAAACCGTCTTTTTCAGGCATATTCATATCCATCAAAACGATACTCGGTTGATATTTTTTGATAAGGTTAAGAGCGATGTTTGCGTTAGTTGCAGCAGCAACAACGTCAATATCGTTTTCCATGTTGATGAGTTCACGAACCCCCATTAAATGATCGTAATTGTCATCTACTAACAATACTCTAATTTTTGAATTGAATTCACTCATCATATACATACCCCTTTTTCTGTTTCGCTGTCGTTTACATTATCAGATTACAGTGTTTAGCGTAGTTTTACATCGATATCAGTGTCGAAATTACGGCATTTGAGGTAGTATATTTAATCTAAACCTCAGGGTTTAGAAAGGACGAAAAGGCTTGTCGGGAGATGTATTTCAGAACTGATGTGATTTTTTCTCCTCCAACGAATAAACTATTTTTTCAAATTTCAATTCAAGTTTTTTCGTCAAATTAAATGATTAATTTTGGTGAAAAATCCTTATTTTTGGTGATTTTAAATGTGGTTGTTGATGATATTGGAACGATTTGCTGTCATTCTGAGCGTAGCGAAGAATCTTGGAAAACATATTTAAAAATTTAATAATTTGAAAATCATGACAAAATTTTGTAAAATATCAAAAGAAAATTATGAAAAAATTCAACAAAATAATAACGACAATATGTTTTTTGGCAATCCTTGCATCGCTCGGCGGATATTACACGATGAAAACGAATGGTGACAAGGTTTTGACGCTTTATGCGAACAAACTTTTTGACGATAAAGAATTTGAAAAAGCATACACAGTTTACGACACAATTTACACAGCATATCCGCAAAATGTCGATAGTGCAACGAGAATGGTCGAATGTCTTTCAAAAATGCCATTGACCTATTCTGTGCAAAAAAAGTTGCTAGAATTTGCCCAAAAAGATGACGGTACGGAAGCCGAAAATCTTGCCACGAAAATCGTTTTGATTGTCCGACAAAAAATTTATAAAAAATACGGCGATACATATCTCAATAGTGCACTAAACAACGGTTTGGTGCTTCGTTGGAGCAAAAAATCCTCACCGTTGACCTATTTCATAAATTGTGAAAAAGGAACACCTGCATATTTTGTCGAACAGACCGAAAGTGCCTTTAAAGACTGGGAAAGAGAGACCGACGAACTCGTAAAATTCGAGCGGGTCAACAACCCTGTCAAAGCAAAAATTTTCATTAGTTTCAAAGGTCAACCCGAGGGCGGAATCGGCGAATACCACACTGCACTTACGACTCCGATTATCGAAAACGAAAAAATTCTTAAACAAATGAAAATTAACGCCTTTGTTAAAAATAACTTGGGTGAATATTTGACCAAAAATCAGGTCAAAACAATGACAACGCACGAAATCGGGCATGCCTTGGGCTTTTGGGGACACCCGAAAGATAACAAATCAGTTATGTATTATTCGTTGAACAACCCTTATGATTTTTACGAAAGACGAATAGACACGCCTATTTCGGGCAAAGACGTTGAAACGATAAAATTACTTTATACGCTTGCTCCCGACATTTGTGACAACGCCGACGAACTTGAGCATCGGGAAAAATTTATTTACCCCAAAATGCTCACAAGCCCTGTCGATAACGAAAATGAAAAATCAGTCGAACACGCAAAAGCCATGCTTGAAAAGCACCCAGAGGATTTCGGCTCGGCACTTGCACTTGCTGATGCGTACAACGAAAGTGGAAAATACAAGGAAAGCATTGAGTTGATGCTGTTTTTGGAAGAACATACGCTTGATAAAAATCTCAAAAATCTTCTTTTCTACAACATCGCAAACTGCTATATTTCTTTGCAAGATTTTGATAAAGCATTTTACTACGCAAAAGAGGCACAAAATTGCGTAAATTCAGTCGATAACAGATGTCTTGCAGCATATATTAAATATTGTAAGGGAGACCTTGATTCGGCAGAACAAGACTTTTTTGAAATTCTTGACAAAACACCAAACTGCAAAAATGCAGCCCTCGGACTTGCCGATATTTATATCAAGAAAAAACAATATATGAAAGCACGGGAAATCCTTAAATATATTTTAAAACAATATCCCGAACTCAAAAACGAAAAGGTCTTTAATCCTTATAAGGTCTATGTTTTGTTCTAATTTTTTCGCAAAGAGAGGAACTTTGTTACACCATTGAAAAATCGTAGGTTGGGTTTTAACCCAACATCTACGTCATTCCGGCCTTTAGGCGAAAAATCTTGGAAAAAGCCTTGAATAAAATATAGATTCTTCGGACTGTGTCCTCAGAATGACGACAAAATTCCGGTTGACTAAAGTCGACCTTGCGTCTCAATGACGCCATTATTCTTAGGAAAAATAAACCAATAAAAAACGGCCGCCTTGTGAGCGACCGTTCAAGTCATTCGATTGTGTCGAATTACAATTTTTCAGCAACCATCTTCAAAGTTTCAGCCAATCTTGTTGAATAACCCATTTCGTTATCGTACCAAGAAATGATTTTAACCATATTGTCGCCCATAACTCTTGTCAACAAAGCGTCAACTGTTGATGATTGTGATGAACCAACGTAGTCTGATGATACGAGCGGTTCTTCAGTGTAGCAAAGAACGTGTCCGTCAGCACCTTCTTTTAATGCTGCGTTAACTTCTTCAACTGTAACTTTCTTTTCAGTTTCGAATACAACGTCAACCAATGATACGTCCGGAGTAGGAACTCTCATTGCGAAACCGTCCAATTTACCCTTCAATTCAGGGATAACCAATGCTACTGCTTTAGCTGCACCAGTTTTTGTAGGAACGATGTTCAAAGCACCTGCTCTTGCTCTTCTGGGGTCTTTGTGACCAGCATCGAGGATTCTTTGGTCGCCTGTGTATGAGTGAACTGTTGTCATCAAACCTTTAACGATACCGAATTTTTCCTTGATAACTTTTGCTACAGGAGCCAAGCAGTTAGTTGTGCATGATGCCATTGAAATTACGTTGTGTTTTGCAGGATCGTATTCATTTTCGTTTACGCCCAAAACGATTGTTTTGTCTTCGTTTGAAGCCGGTGCTGAAATAATAACTTTCTTAGCACCTGCATCGATGTGAGCGTGTGCTTTTGTTGCATCTGTGAAGAAACCTGTTGATTCGATTACGACTTCAACGCCCAATTTTGCCCAAGGAAGTTGAGCCGGATCTTTTTCTGCGAAGAACAAGATCTTGTGACCGTTTACGATGATGCCGTCTTCTGTTGCTTCAACTTCGCCATCAAATCTGCCCATTACTGAGTCATACTTGAAAATTCTTGCTGCGTCTGCAGGTTTCAAGCCAGGGTCGTTGATTGCAACATAATCGAGTTCATTGAAGATACCTTCTCTGATTGCTGCTCTTAATGTATTTCTGCCGATTCTGCCGAATCCGTTAATTGCTACTTTAACCATGTTTAATTCTCCTTTAAACTTACTTGGGTTTCGTGTAAGTTATACACTAAACATAATTTATAATCAAGTGGCAAATCTGAAAATTATGATAATTTTGTTACACAATTTTTTTAATTTTTCAATACGGTAGAATTTTAATTAAAATACGTTTATAATAAATTGTGAAAGGACGAATTTTGGGTTTATTTGATTTTTTCACAAGAAATGCAATAAACGATGCAATGATGGCACAGCAAGAAGAGCCGACAACATTTGAGGCAACAGAAAACAGAAGTAATCTCAAAAACCAGTTGGCTTTGCAACTCATGCAGTGTGGGTTTACCCAACTTGAAGTCCGTGAGGTGCTTGACGTTATCACTCTTGCAGAAGCGGATATAAAAGTTGCCGAGGACAGTCTGGCTCACGTCAACATTAACAACCCAGACCCGACACGCTCAATGCACGCCGCTATTGAACAAATTCGTCAATACAAAAAAGAGGCGGCATACAACGTTCGCAAAAAAATTATGGAAATCATTGCACGCAAGCAACAAATGGGAAGAATGTAATTATTTTAGCGGAAATTTTTTCGCCGTAATATCAGACATCAAGTCAATTATATGTTCGTTTGCACCCGAATCCTCTTTAACGTGGCAAATGTCCGTGTAGACATCGCCCATTCCGTCAAAAGCATTGTGCAAGTCATAAACGTAATCAAGCCCTTTGATTTTTTCTTGCACCATTTTTTGTGCTTTTTCAAAGTAATCAGCATCTTGAAAAGGCTGATAAAACGCTACAAATCTTGTTTTTCCGTAATATTTTGACTCGAAAGTTTCAGTAACTTTTTTAGCCAAGCCAAGAGTTTCTATATATTTATCCGCATCAATTTTTTGCCAGTCATCAGTACAAACAAAAACACTTTTCCAAAACTTTTGGGGCGAAAAGAACAAATTAAATTTTTCTTGCAACAACATGCAAATAGCAGAATTTTCAACAAAAAACTTAGTCGCAGTAGGCACTTCTCTCACATAATAAAAATTATAAGGATATCCGGGACGAGGATCTGCCCAAGTTCCAACCCACAAGTCGTTGAACCCACCATAAAAAATAACAATATCGGGATTATATTTTGGCAAAAGTTCTAAAATCGCATGCAAATGTTGCCGATGAATTTGTGCGGCAGCCGAAAAGTTTTTAACCGTAACTTTTTTATGCAATTTTTCGGACAATTTATTGGAAAAATATTGCTCACTTAACGGTTGCCCTGTCGAACCGCCAAAAATCGCCACCTTGACGTCATCTTTTTCAGCATCTTTGAAAAAATTCACATCATCAAAATATTGTTTATTTTCCATTAATCCGAGATTCATATAGCCGAAGTATGGAACATGCTCACGTGAATTTAACACGGCTTTTTGTTCGTTATTCAAAAACTGTCCTAACAAAAAATCAACTAATACAATAAAAAATAGCGATACAATAAATATATTTAAAAATTTTAAAACTTTCTTCATAAAGAATTAATATCATTATTTATCTGTTTTTTCAAGCAATTAAAGTTTTTGAAAAACCTGCCGATAATATCAACGTGAGAGCATGTTTTGTCATGCACGGTTTAGAGTTATGGTCGATATTTCAAAAATAAACACGAACAACAAAATAAATCTGCCCCCAAAAACTCAAGCAAAGGCAGAAACGAAAGCACCCGAACAACTTTCTTCGAGTGGCAATGGTGTTTATCCGTCGGGTGATTTGCTTCGCTCGATGGTTGGCGTTCAGCAAAATCAATCCGCTAAATCAAAAACCTCACAAAATCAACAAACTCAACCATCACACATTTCTTTAAACCAGTCAATTCCAACGAAAAAAGAAGAAGAGATTAATAAATATTTACACTCTCTTCCACTTGTCGGAAAAGTTATCTCAGCGTTCGAACAGGACGAAGAAGGTATTTCCGCAGTAAAAGGTCTCGTCGGTGCAATGGCAAACGATGACGTCGAAACAAGCAACATCGAAATGCTTCTTGAACTCGTCGAGGAGAGAAAAGTTCGCCCTGATGCACTTTTGTATCTTTGCAATCAAGGTATCATGTCTGACGAATTCGAGAGCGATTTGGATTTAATTTATGATGCCCACATTAATAATAAAGATTTAAAAGAAGCCTTTGTTCCGACATTACAATCAACCGAAGAAGGTATCCAAAACCGCAACGTCGGCGACGTTTTCGGGGTTGAAGGTGAAGATAAAATTTACATCAAAACATCAGAAAATGACACAAAACAGTTAGATTTGAGCCAAAAGACCTATTTGCGGCTATTTCCACCACTTGAAAGATTTGCAATTTATCAAGGCGATGCTGGCAACTGCTACATGCTCTCGACCCTTGATGCAATAAATTCGAACCCCGAAACAAGAGAAAAACTCTTGAGTTGTTTTCACGAGGACGGTGAGAACCTTAATGTTTCCTTGCCAAACAGCGATTATACCTTCACGATGAACAAAAATAAATTGCCCACTGAAATAAAAGATTTCAGAGAGCAATACTCGATGGGGGCAGCAGGATTCAAAATCCTTGAACACGTCTATGGACAAGATGTTCAGCAGGGTTTATTGAAAGAGGCTCACGAAATTTTGCAAGACCAATCGCAAAATGCAAAAGGCTTTTTCAAAAAAAGAATGTTCACAAAACAGTTGAAACAATTCGAAAAAGATTTGGCGAAAAACCCCGACAATATTATCTTTGACAGAACTATACAAGGTCAAAAGGTTTCTTGGAACGACTCTATCGGTGTCGAATGGAGCAAACTTGACGAAACTTCAGGCAGATTTAAGCGTGCAGCCGATTATTACAGAGGTCGTGGCGGGCATGAAGAATGGGTCATGGAAAAATTCGGTTTCAAAAAAATCGACAAAATGTTTGACCTTGACACAAAAAACTCAAAAACCGCACAAGAGTTGCTTTTTGCCCCTGAAAACAAAAACAAATATATTTTCACAGCATTCAGTGCAGAGGGCAAAAACCTTGGCACAGAAGGACTTTTAGACGAAGATTATGGCGTTTATACAAAACATTCCTTCTCTGTAAAACCAAAAATTGATAAAAACGGAAACAAAGTTTTACACGTTTCAAACCCTTGGAACTCAACGCAAAGCAGCGTAATAAGTTACGAAAAATTCTCCGAATTATTCACAGGATTAATCGTGGCGGAAAAATAAAATCAAATATTAAGAATTGAAAAAATAATTCAAGTTTTTGATTTTTTGTCCGATAAATAAAGTGTCAAATAAACACATGAGAAGATTTTAATGAACATTTCTTTTTTGACGGGTGTAAGTGCTTTAAACCCAATAAAAACGCCACAAAGAACGGTTGTCAGACAACAAGGACTCACTCAGGATACTTTCGTGAGAACAACTCCTGCAAAAACCGCTAAAGCAGCGTCTCCAAAGGAAAATAAGCAAAATTTTGACATCAATGCCGCACGTCAAGAGTTGAGCGAGATGCAAACTTTTAATGGCAAACCGAAATTCAAAGACGATAGACTTGAACAAATCACTCAAATTGTGAGCGAAAATCCCGAAAAATGGGGTGCAATAAAAGTTTTGGCACAAGAGCCAAAAATGATTAGTTCATTGATTATCGATTTTGCAAGCCGTGATGTCGAAACGCTTAATTCTGTTGCAGATTTGTCGCAGTTGAAAGCCGAAAACGGGGAGAAAAAATTCTCGTCACTTGAAATTAGAAATCTTGCAAATCAATTAAACGGTGAAGAACTTGCGAAGGTTGAAAAACTTGCGAACACGCCACTTGACAGCGATATTATCATCAATATTGCCAAAGACAAAAATTTGACAGACATGGACAAACTTGCGAAAACCGTTAACGATTTTGTAAAAAGTTCGCCCGACATAAGAAGAGTTTCATTCCAAAAAGATGAATTCGACGAAAACGCTTACACAGTGCGTGCCGACATGGAAGATAACGGTTCGAAAATTTTGCTTTTGAACAAAGATTTAAAAGCAAATGCCCTCGAAATCGTCAACATGGAAAAATCAAAAGAAGGTTACTTACAACAAGTCAAAAAGACCCAAGATTTCCGCAATAACACGGTTTCGAAGGTTATTTCGATGAAAAGTCCAAGTATTCCGCAGCCGATTGTTACGGAAGAAACAAGAATTATCAAAGATAATGACGGAAACACTGTCAGAAAGGAACTATACACCCTTTCAGATTTGGCAGGAACGCCGAATATCAAATATGTTTACCCTGACGGAAGCGAAAAAATCGTAAGTTCAGGAACATTTGACGAAGAAACCGGCAAAACGACCGTCACAAAAGACATGACGTCACTTGATGGCACGAGAACGGAATATCTTTACGAAGATACTCCCGACGGAAATATGTACTCGCACTACAAAATCACGGACAAAGACGGAAACGTTTTGATGGACAAAACGGCAACTTTGACTGTTGTTGACGAAAATACGTTTATTTCGACCGAAAATGACAAAAAATATGAAGTCAAAATTGGCGAAAATCAAATCGACGTAACGAATTTGGGCAACGGCGAAGTTTCAACATTGAACTTTGACGGCAGAGTTGACGGCAACAAAGGAAAACTCATGGCATCATTCAAGCACATGCCTGCAGAAGAAATTATTCGTCTCGGTGACACAACCGACACGTTGACAGGTATTGACAATACTTATCAATCAACCTATGCCGCAACGACAAGAACGATTAAGTCGGGTGACAATTTGTTCACGATTTTGCACGAAGCAGGCCACGCAAAGGATTACGAACACGTCAACGTTAAGCAAAAAGAAACTTTGACAAATTCGATATTCTCAAACCCAAAAGTTAACGAAACGTTTGAAGCAGAAAAAGCAGCGTTTAATGAGGCTTTCCCACTTGCACAACGTGACCACATAAGTTACTTCATCAAAACATCAGAGTACAAAGACGGCTTGCAAGAAGCGATTGCGGAAACAAATGCTCTTTTAAACACGAAAAATACAGAAGATTTGTTCTCAATCCGCTCGCAATATCTGCAACAATATTTCCCGAAAACGATTGTGCTGCTTGCTCAAATGATGGATTAAAATTTATTTTTTAATAATTAGAGCATTAGGGCGGACTTTATCCGCTCTTTTGTTTTGCAAAGATTTTTGTATTTATTTTGTGTCATTGCAAACGAAGTGAAGCAATTCAGTGACTTGGTTGACTAAAGTCGACCCTACGCCTACCGCCCTACTGCTCATTCACCGTCATATTGAGGAAGCGAAATATCTACTTTATTGAGATTCTTCGCTACGCTCAGAATGACAGTTTAGTTAATGACAAAAAATCCCTCAAAAACAAAAAATATAAAAACTTAAAAAAAGTTGTTGACGGAAAATTTTGTTCTTGTTATTATAGTCGAGCAAGGATTTGCGTCTGTAGCTCAGCAGGTAGAGCACTCCCCTTTTAAGGGATAGGTCGCGCGTTCGAATCGCGCCAGACGCACCATTTAAGAGGTTGAAAAACCTCTTTTTTATTGCAAAATTTTTCCGCTAATGCCACAACTAAAACAATTCCTACAATTTTTCAACCTCACACATGAAAAATTCAAAAAACTTCCGTCAATTTCTTCAAATTTTTGTTAATTTTTAGGAAAGTCCTGATTTCTTTTGTATAATATTTTTAGTAGGAGATTTTTATGAAAAAGTTTTTGAACATATTGATTTTATTTATGTTGACGGCTATGCCCGCTTTTTGCGAAACCTTAACATATTCTTCAATCCCAGTTAAAGATGAAAAAACAGGGTTCGAAATTGCGAGAGTTATCGTTCCTGAAAATTTTGAGGTTTCTTCAACTGTCGAGTGGACAAGAGACTTTGAAAACCCTGCAAAACTCTATATGCAAGCAAAATCGAAAGAGTCTGACGTAACGTTTTCATATTTATCCTCAAAATCTTATGTCGACAATTTGAAAACTCAAGAATTAAAAAACGGGGAATTTGATTATGATTTTCGAACCGTTAACAAAAAAATGGTCTCTCCTGATGAATATTTCAGGACATACATTTTATCTAAAAACCCCGATGCGACTAAAATAACAAATCTTTCGTCTGTCGATATGCCATCAGGCATGGACGAATATTTGATTGGTTTGATGTTCCAAAGAATTGATGAGTTAAACCTTACCGCAAAGTCCGACACCCGTTACTCAAAAATTAAAATCACAAACCCAATAATCGTTCCGCAAGTCGTGACTTTTTCATACCAATCAAACGGAAAAGATTACAAAGAAACATTTTTGACAATGTTCACCTCTGTTGAATACCAATTTACGGGCAAAAACAAAAACGACAAATCAAAAATAAAGGACAAAAAATTCTGGACAAGAAAAGGACTTTACTCTATCAAAGCGGAATCCAAAGATTATGACAAATTTTTTGACGATTTCATTATTTTTACCGCAAATTCAATGCCTAACAACAAAGCCGTCAACGCTTTAGAACACGTTAAGCAAGAAATGGTCATTGAATTAAACCCATATTTCGTCGATTACAACAAAAAATCGACCTTAAAAAATCGCCCGTCTGATTTGTTCAGAAGATATTTTGAAGTCGGATTACCCGACTATTCTTACATCGATTCGATGATTAAGCCGACGCTTTCTCAAGTCAGATGGCTCGTCAACGTCATCGTTCCGCAATCAGAATTTTCCTACCGCAAAATCAATCAAGTTTGGAGACAAAAATTCTACGTTCCGCAAAAATTTGAATACGTTTATATGAACAAAACTGATGGAAGTTGGGTAATTTCAACCGAAAATCAAAACCTCAAAAAAGGCTGGATTACACTCAAACCAAACCATTTGAAATAACTGCGTAAAATTTTATTACCTAATTAACCCTGAAAAAACAACAATTTTTCTGTTGCAAAATCTCACGCAAAAATTATTTTCCATACGAACTCGACATCAATGGGACAAAACGAGAATGTCGTCCGCTATATTTCGTTTCCATAGACATCGTAACCTTCTCGCCCTCTGTTTTAACTTTGATTTGAACGATATAAGGCTTCAATTTTTGTGCAACCTCTGGTGCTGGTTCAAACGACAATATCTCATCGACTGCATGAAAAACATTATTATTAACACTCGACATCGGGCTATATTTTTGCTCAAGGACTTTTCCATTTTTATCAAGCCTAAACGAAATCACAATATTAATCGGCGGTTCTTGTGCAAACAAAACGTCCTCGATATTTTTATAAACATCTTCCATGTAATTTCGATATTCAGGATTCTTCATAACCGAATAAAATTCTTGTCTATGCATAGCATCTAAGGAAATGTCTTCCTTTACATACAAAATCATCGTCAAGCCAAAAACAACGCATATTGTCCAAAGAAAAATATTTTTCAGCAAGCCAATTTTTCTTTCACCCCTCGAAACGAAATCAGGACAAGCCTTTTTGAACTCTTCGGAAAATTTTTCGATATCAAGAAAACTAAAAGTAAAATCTTTCTTCTCCGTCGAAATTTTCAACGAGGGAATGCCCCGATGTACAATAGCCTTGTAATAAAAAATCTCCGCCAATTCAATGCTTTCAACCTTTTTGAATAAAGCATTGTATATCAAAATTCTCTGATTTGTCAAAACCATTTTTTGTGCAGTTTTGATAAAAAAATGATCCACCACAAGGAGAATACAAACTATCGACAAGCATGTAGCACCAATATATTGAATTACGGTTTCGCTGTTTAAATATAAAAAAATTGGAAAAATTAAGTACAAAATAGCGGCAAAACTACACGCATTGAACATAAATAAGTCTTTGTCCTCAATTTCCGACTCAAACAATATTTTTTCGTCGTCACGAAGAATTTTTGAAATTTTATCACGGACAATTAAATCCATTTACAAGTCGCCTAAATTTCTGCGTTTTGTTCTTCTTTTTCTTCTTCAGTTTCTTCTGTTTTGGGTTTATGTTGAACTTTAATCTTAACAATTCTCGTACCGTCAAGTTCAATTACCGTCAAAACAAAATCGTCCCATTCGACAGTATCATTGACTTCCGCCATTCTGTCCAAATGTTTCAAGATTACGCCCGCAATCGTTTCAACATCTTCTTCTTCAGGGATTTCCTTCTTGAAGTAATCTGCAAATTCGTCAATACGCATAATGCCGTTTGCAATATACTCATCGTCGCTAATCTTGACGATATCAGCCTCTTCATCAGTATCGAATTCGTCTTGAACCTCGCCGACGATTTCTTCCAAAATGTCCTCAAGCGTAATCAAACCGCTCGTTCCGCCAAATTCATCAACGATAATCGCCATTTGAACTTTATTCGTTTTGAAATCACGAACCAATTTATCAAGAGGAACAGTCTCAGGGAAGAATTTCGCCTCACGAAGCATCGCTCTAAGGTTGAACTCCTTCTTATTAATCGTCATTGCATACAAATCTTTAACGTGCAACAATCCGATAATATGATCCAAATCTTCTTCATAAACAGGATAACGAGTGTATTGATTATCTAAAATAGTTTTTTCAAGTTCGTCAAACTCAATATCCACAGGCAATGCAACCATATCAGGTCGAGGACTCATAACCTGTTTTGCGTCCTTATCTGAAAATTCGAAAATATTTTGAAGCATATTTTTTTCAGTCTCGTTCAAAATACCTTCGTTATAACTTGCCTCAACAATCATACCGATTTCTTCAGGGGTATGAACAGAATGAGCAGATGCCGCAGGGTGAATGTTAATCAACTTGAGCATATAATTTCCGAAACCGTTAAGCAAGAAAATAAACGGCTTGAAAACCTTAGCAATATGAAGCATCGGTTTTGCAATGAAAATCGCTGTTCTTTCAGGATACTGCAATGCGATTGACTTCGGCATCAATTCACCAATTACAACGTGCATAAACGTAATCAAGGCAAATGCGATACCTGTTGCACAAGAGTGAACCGCAATGGTCTTTTCAACCCCGGGCAAGAACGTGAACAAAGGTTCTAAAATCGAAGCAAGCGTTGATTCTCCGACCCAACCTAAGCCGATACTTGCAATCGTGATACCCAACTGAACCGCTGCAATATATGTATCGAGGTGTTCAATTTCGCTGCAAACCAAACCTGCTGTCTTGTTTCCGTCCTTCGCAAGTTGTGCCATTTTTGTCTGTCTTACATTCACCAATGCAAATTCTGAAGCAACGAAAAATCCATTTGTCAGAAGCAAAAAGGCAATGCCCATTAATTTTAAAATTGTCAGTTCAATGTCCATAGTTATCTCTACTGATTTCAATTATACAATTAAAATCAATAATTTTCAAGTCGCCGAAACCTCATACGTAAAACGACCGCAAGACAAGCATTTCAAAACTTATACATTCGTTACATGGGCTTTTTATCTGATGTCGAATGGCAACAGCCTATCAAACCGATGACTTTTCCCTTTATCGAAATAGGGATTTTTATCATCTTTATGCAGCATTTTTTGCCATCTCGAATGGTACAAAATTCCAAAATGTGTTTCTTATTCTCTTTAAGCACGAATTCGTCTTGTGCCCGTATTAACGATAACTCTTCCTCTCCGATTATGCCCTCGACTCGTTCTTGGTTCACATATTTTTGACCGATAACTTCGTCTTTCGATGAATTACAAAATGCACAAAATTCTCTATTAACATTGACATACCTGTTTCGTGCATCTTTAATCCACACGGCGACAGGAATATCATTGAAAAATTTTCTAAACTTCAACTGTTCTCGTTGCCATTTGTTGAAAAGTAAATATTTTTCCGTAACGTCTGTAACAACCGTCTCTATTGCAACAACGGACATTTTTTCATTCAAAATCGGTGTTTTGACAATTTCAAGATACAACAGACCTTTTTCAGGGTGAACAAATTTGTTCTTGAAAGTGAACTGTCTGACAGCATTTACGACCAATTTGTCCTGTTTTGCATAAGAAGCGGCATTTCGCAGAGAAAAAACATCGGGAGTATATTTTCCCACGATATCCTCACTGCTTTCATAGCCTAAAAATTTCGCATAAATCTCGGAAATTCCTAAATATTTTCCGTCCAAGTTTTTGATACTGATAAAAGCAGAACTGGATTTGAGCCAATTTTTGAACACAATGGTGTCAAAATGTTCGCCAAAGCAAGCATTACTCAAAATAATCTCTCCTCTATTTTAGACCACAAACCAACGGTATTTCCATGTATATTTTAACATATTTTATAACGTACTGCAACAAAAAGACCCCTTGAAATTCAAGGAGTCTGTCAAATTATATCCGTTTATCTTACGATAAATTTTTTGACTAATTTTTAGCCTTAGGACCTGCTTCAACGATTTCAGCCGGCATGTTAGGATATTTTGCAGCAAAGTTGTCTGCAAACATTTGAGCCAATTTGTTTGCTTGTTCGTCATAAGCAGCCTTGTCTTCCCACATTCCTCTTGCATCGAGTTTTTCATCAGGAACATTCGGGCAGTGAACAGGGTAATCAACGTTGAATACATCGTGGTGTTTGAATTCGATGTTATCAAAGTCTCCATTCAATGCTGCTGTTACCATTGCACGAGTGTAAGCCAACTTCATACGTTTTGCACCTGAAGATGCACAACCGCCTGCCCAGCCTGTGTTTACGAGGTAAACTTTTGTGCCGTATTTGTCAAGTTTTTCACCCAACATTTTTGCATAAACTGATGCATCCATCGGCATAAACGGTTCGCCAAACAATGTTGAGAATGTCGGTTGAGGTTCTGTAACGCCTCTTTCTGTACCAGCAAGTTTCGACGTGAAACCTGTCACGAAGTGGTACATTGCAGCGTTCTTGCTCAATCTGCTGACAGGAGGCAATACGCCAAATGCATCTGCTGTCAAGAAGATAACAACTTTAGGAATGCCACCTTTTGAAGGAACTTGTGCGTTGTTGATATAATTAATCGGGTAACCGACACGAGTGTTTTCTGTCAAAGAACCATCTTCAAAATCGAATTCTCTTGTTTCAGGATTCATAATTACGTTTTCAACCAATGAACCAAACTTGATTGCGTTGTAAATATCAGGTTCGTTTTCTGCTGAAAGGTGAATACATTTTGCATAACAGCCACCTTCGAAGTTGAATACGCCATCAGGTGACCAACCGTGTTCGTCATCACCGATTAACTTTCTTGCAGGGTCTGCTGAAAGTGTTGTTTTACCAGTACCTGAAAGACCGAAGAATACTGCTGTTTCACCAGTTTGAGGATCCATGTTTGCTGAGCAGTGCATCGGAAGTACATTTTTCTTTGTCATAATGTAGTTCATTGTTGCGAATACTGACTTTTTGATTTCGCCTGAGTATTTTGAACCGCAAATGATAATCATGTGTGCTTCGTAGTCGATTGCGATACATGCTTCTGAATTTACGCCATCAACTTCAGGATCACACTTGAATCCAGGTGCACAAAGAATTGTATAATCAGGTTCGCCATATTCTTTCAATTCTTCTGCTGTCGGACGAATTAATAATTGATGAATGAACATGTTTTGGCTTGCCAATTCGTTAACTACTCTGAATTTTTGTGTGTATTTTTTATCAGCACCTGCAAAACCATCGAAAATAAATACTTCTCTGCCTTCCAAGTATGCTGTGATTTTACCCTTAATAGAGTTGAATTGTTCTCTTGAGATAGGTCTGTTTACCTTGCCCCAAGCGATTTCGTTGTGTACACCATCTGTATCAACGATAAACTTATCTTTAGGTGAACGACCTGTGTATTTGCCAGTCGTTACTACCAATGCGCCTGTTTCACTCAATGAGCCTTCTCCACGACGCAATGCTGCTTCTGTTAATTGTGCCGGTGTTAAGTTGCGATATACGGCTTTAGGTCCTATTATGCCTAATTTTTCAATTCCGTAAGTTTCCATTACATTTCTCCTTAAATCAAATGTGTATGTTTCACACTTAATAATAATACAAAAATAAAAAAAATGTGCAACTTTTTTTCAAAAGTCTACACATTTTTTCGGTTTTATTGTTTGACAAAAATCAATAACCACCATTTCAAAAGGATTATATTGGATATGTTTATTTTCAAGAAATTGTCAAAAATTCTTTCGCTCCAGCCTTTATCGGCAAAATGAAGTCTTTGTCATAATTTCCAACATAATCATTCAAAACTCCATCTAAATCTATTAATATAGTTTTCTTCATTTTATTTCCCTTATAATGACTATATTGTTATAACATAATGGCATTAGAAATTAGTAATATAACAGCTACAATATTAATATATAAAGATTATTGGTACTGATATATGCACAAAAAACTAAGAACAATAGGAAATAGTTGGGGATTAATTATTCCTTTGCCGATATTAGAACTTTTAAAAGTTAATCCTGTATTGGACGATGTTGAACTTGTTGTCGAAAAAGATGTACTGACAATCAAAAAATATGTTAAAAACGAGAAAGAGCAATAAAATAGCATAATTTCTGTCAACTAAAGTCGACCCTACTTCTACAACTTTCACAAAACTATTTTTCAGCGTAAATCAAGCAGCTGTAGTTATTTTTAAATTCTTTGAGCGATAAATCCGTACCAAACGTTGTGTTCCAAGGATTTACGACAACAATTCTGACATCGCCATTATCATCGACATAAGGTTTTGCACCATAAGCGTGACCTGATGCGATGTTATAATCTTGTGTCATTTCGTCCTCATTTTCAAATTCGAAATTCGAAGTTGCTGAGAACAATGCACCGTTTGCGATTTGTTCTTTTACAACGGATTCAAAATCTTCATCTTCGGTGCTGACTGCATAAGATGGCATGTCAAAAACTTGAAAAATTTCTTCCGCAAGACCGCCTTCACGGTACAAGGCTCTGACGTTTTGGAAACTTTTATTTTCGGACTGAAGTTTTTCCTTCATACCGTCAAGAACGATGCCGTCCTCATCTTCAACAAAATCATAATAAGATGTATCATAAGCACCTGTTTCGTCATTATCAAAAACTCTAAATCTACTTTCATCGACCTGAGCCCAGAAATTTTCAGGGTTTTTGAGGGTTTCATACAACTGCTCTTTTCTATCAAGTTGTCTGCCCATTTTCTCGTCAGTATCTGGGGCTTGTGCCCTTAATTCTTTATTACTAACTCTGATAAATTGTTTATCCTCTGCAATATTTTTTTCAAGAGTTGCAATTCTTTCTTCTCTTGTGAAACCTGCTGCTTCGGGAATATTTCCACCTTTTTTCAAGTAAGCAAGTTCTGCCTTAGAGCGTGCAATTCTATCTTTTGAGCCTTGTTTTGTATCGGTATAAAATTGTTGTTTATCTTCATATTCAAGTTGTTCAAAAACTGTATCGTCAAGTTTGTTGTAAGTTTGATTTTTAGCCTGTTGAGCGGCTTTATCAACACGAGTGCCAGCATAAAGGTGTTCAAGAATTCTCAAACCTTCTGAACCTTTGATATAAATTTTTTCTTGAGGATTATCTTCCATTTGTTCCAAAAGTTTGCAATCCTTTGCAACGACAACTTCTTCTCTATTTGGAAGTTTTGCCTTAACATCTTTTCCGTCTTGTTCAAAGCAATCCAAAATCTTCACTCTTGTTTCAGGATTTTGGTACAAAGTATCGAGTGTCGAAACCATATAACAGTCGCCAATACTGCTTTGTCCGACAGAAAATCTCTCTACGGGAGGAAAAAGTTTCAAGTAAGTTTCTTTATCAAACTTCAACTGTTTTGCGTTGCCGTCGTCAGTTTTGATATAAACATTTTTTTCATCACCAACATTATATACGTCACCAACTTTTGCATTTTTGACAGCCTCATCTGCCGTTTCAAATTTCGGCACAATCAAGTCCTCAACAGGCGTGCCTGTCGCTTTTGCCTGTTGCATAAGTTTAATATCATTGACCATGTTAGGTTGAATGTCAGAATGTTTGCTCGAATAGTAAATCGTACGCATATTGACCGAACCGCTCTCAATCAAGCCAATCAAGCCGTTTGTCGCTTTTGCGTTCTTATTGTCCTTCTTCATCATGCCCGAAAGTGCTTCAAATTCATAATCTTCCAACTTTTCGGCAAATGACGTATTTTTGAGTTTATCAAGGTTTTGCTTTTGCTCGTCAATCGGTTTTGCACCGACAAACATAGCCTTCAAAAGTTGTCCCGAGGGATAGGCAGCATAAGTTTGTGCGAGCATGCTTTGGGTATTTTTTGTCGCAACATTTTTTTGCTTAATACCGTTGTTAATCCCGATATTATTGATTTTCGAAATATTTTTTCCTATTTCCATCGTGTTTATTTGTAAACCTTTCTCTACATTTATCGGCAAATTTCTCAAAAACTTTAATTGTATTTTGGGAGTTTTTAATTCTAATTCCAGCAAAAATCCGTTCGACTCAACTTTTCTCATTTTTCGTCATTTTGAGCAAAGCGAAATATCTATTTTTCAGATTTATCAGAGATTTTTCTGTCTTTCCAAGATTCTTCGCTACGCTCAGAATGACGGCAAAGGTTTGTTGTCATTGCGAACGAAGCGTATGCAAAGTTGGCAATCCGGTTCAAACGGAGTATGTCAGTCCGATACCAACCTTGCCAAAAATTAAAAAGCATCAACGATTTCTTTAATCTTTTCAAACGCAGATTCCGTAATGACGTGTTCTATACGGCAGGCGTTAATTTGGGATTCCTCTTCCGAAAGATGAAGATGATTTTTGAAAAACGCACAAAGCACCTTATGTTTATGATAAACCTTTTCCGCAAGTTCACGACCTTTATCCGTCAAAACTGCGGGTTTATATTTTTCATAAACAATATATCCTTGCGAAGCAAGTTTCTGCAAAGCCTCGCTAACAGAGGCTCTTGAGATATTCATTTTTTTTGCAATATCGACAGCCTTGAAGTCCGATTTTGAACTCGAAAATTCATAAATCAGTTCAAGATAATCTTCTTTGCTTGCAGAATTTTTTTCGTACGTTTCGTTCACTAAAATTTCTTTCTAAAATATTCTTTTAAATTTTAGCATAAAATCAGCAAATTTTACACGATTATTTAACTTTTACGCAACTAAATTGAGTAAAATATTTAGACATATCGTCGAAAGTCATTACAGCGTCGTGCGAACCGTTCCAAGGGTTTGAGACTCGGAATTTTTCGTTGCCATCATTATCTCTGAACGGGATAATTCTGTACGCATGACCTGTATACATGCTCATTGAACGGTTTAATTTTCGCTCAATCGGGGTCTTTCCTGCTCTTGTTCCGCCCAAAATAAGATAAGAATCAGCATCGTCAAAATGTCCAATCATTTTCTTTGCTTCTTCATCACAGTCGTTACTATAATCTACGTTATAACCAAAATTTTCAAATACCGTATCAAGGAAACCGCCCTCTGAACGATAATAATCAGCAGTAGATTTATAATACATACCTGTGGTTTTGCCGATATTATCAACATTGCGGAAAATACCAACGCCATTTTTATCAGTTACGATATTGTGTTCTTCGTCTCTATCAAAGACCATTTTCGGGTTTCTTGAAGCCCTATCTTCTTCAAATGTTTTATTGGCAGTTTGGTAACCTGAAATTTTTCTTTCAAGATCTTCTTTCACATTTTTATCAGTTGCAGAGGCAAGTTGTTCATTCAAAGAACTCATCGCTTTATTGTAACCTTCATAATATTGGTTAATCGCTCTGTCTTCTTCCATATAGCCGAACGAATGTTCCAACAACTGCAAGCCCGTTGCACCTACCAAAAGTTTGCTCCTTTCAGCCGTGTTTTTAAGTTCTGCATTCTCTGCAACGTACTCATAGTCACTGTTTGGGAACTTAATCTTGACGCTGTTTCCGTTTTGTTCAAAACATTGCAAAACTTTTGCTCTCGAATTCGGATTATCCATCATAGCGTTAATTGCAGACAAATAATAGCAATCGCCCGCTTTATTTTGTGCCGATGCAAATCTTTCTGCCGCAGGAAAAAGTGACAAATACATATCACGATTCATCTTGAGTTGTTCAGCCTCGCCGTCTTTATTCTTGATAAAGACATTTTCTTCTCCGTCAACCGCAAACACATCGCCGACAGAAGAATTTGCCAAAGCCTCTTCCTTATTTGCACGATGAGGAACGTATCTTTCGTTCACATCAACACCGTCAGCCTTCGCCTCGTAAATCATGTCGATATCTTTTTCCATAGATTCCGACATCATACCTTCTGCACATACATAACGGATTGTTCTCTTGCTCAAATCGCCCTCTTTGACAAGGTTTAAGAGCATTTCAATATTACTTGTTTCAACTGAACCTTTTTCCATTACTGTAACAAGATTTTTCACATCAGCAGGTGACAAGCCAATCATCAAGCCTTGTTTGAACAAATATGCTCTTGCTCCATACGGGTCAATTTTTTGTGTCATCGCTCTCCAAAGAGAACCTGAAATTTTCTCCGAACCGCTTGTAACTCTACCGTTTGCGGTATCAACCTGCGTTTTTTTCGCCTGTTGAACGTGTGTATTATCGATAATCTTATTAATATTATTTGTTGATGAAATTTGCATAGTTTAAACTTCTTTCTCGAGATATAAGCATTAAACCAGTAAACGGATTTTTTTGCTACATGTCTTTTGATGAATTAATAAATTTTTACATTTTTAACCGCAAAATCCTCTGTCCATAATTTCTTTTGTATAAGGTTGATAAAGAAACATGATTTTATTTTCTTCCGTGAATTTTTCAAATAAATTGAAAATATCATAGTAATGTTTCGGAACTTCAAATCTTCCCTTATATCCCAAAAGGTCATTATAGTCTATCTCAAAGCGTATTCGTTTAACCCCGAGTTCATTTATCAAATTCAAATATTTTTCCACCTCTTCGAGATTGTCATTGATATTTCTCACGACGATATAAGGCACTAAAATTCTGAATTTTTCCTCTATTGCAGCAAGATATCGACTTAAATTTTCAACAAAAATATCGAATTTATCCACTCGCTTAACTTTTTTGTAAGTTTCTCGACAGCCGCAATCAAGCGAAGTAATCATATATCCTCGTTTTTCAGCCAAACATCTTTCAATCAGAGGTTGGTATCTTAAATTATTCGTCGTGAATTCAATGTCTTTACAACCATTATCAAGCAAAAATTTCAAAGTATCCTCAAATTCATCAAGAACACTCAAATCGCCCCCTTGAAAATCGACCTTCATTCTGGCGATATTAACTTCTTTTTCTCCAAGTGAATAAATTTGTTTAAGAATAGGCAAAATATGGTAAAAATCAGGTTTTCTCGGAGTTTCCGTAAAATCACGACTATAATACCTCAATCTTGCACAATAAACGCATCTGCAATTACAATGAGTATAATGGTTTAAAATAATTTTTTTATAACGGAAATCCTCTTCTTCTGGAACAGAACCTTCCTTCAAATACGGGCAACCAACACACCCTTTTGGAATATCATTGTTTTCAAGCCGTTTAACAAATTCCATTTTCTGTCTTTTTATATCTTCCCAATCAATTTTAATGTCGTTTGACGGATTGTGAACGTAAATCGGACCTTGAAATCCAGAACAACAACTTTCTATTTTTTCAGGGAAAAATGTTAAATTATGAATTAACTGTTCGCACCACATATTAATTTTCTCCAAACCAACCTTGTTTCAAGACATTCTCTGTATGAGTAAACAACGTTAATTGCACATTGTTTTCATCACAACGCTTCTTAAAAATTTCCAACAAATCGTAATAATGACGGGGAATATCAAACCTTTTCGACGGATTCATCATAATATCTCGATAATCAATCTCGAACGACACCGTCGGAATTCCAATCTCAAACATCAAATCGAGGAATTTATTAACCTCATCAACATTGTCGTTAATCCCTTTAACAGTAATGTATTTGACAAAAATATAAGCATTTTTGCAAGCCTGTTTATATTTTCTCAAATTTTCAACAGCATCGTCGAACTTATCGACACGCTTAAGTTTCAGGTAAGTCTCTCGACAACCGCAATCCAACGAGGTCATAAGTTCCGCCTTACCCTGTTTAAAAAGTTCCGCAATCAATGGCTGATAAATTATATTATTTGTCGTAAACCTTATGTAGCCTACGTTATGAGCCATCAACTCTCGAATAATATCATCAAATTCTGCAAGTACCGAAATATCTCCGCCCTGAAAATCCACAAACAGGTCGTTATCCGTCGTCAACAGGTCGTTTTGATACATTTTTCGAATTATCGGCAACATATTATAATAATCACTGTTTTTTGGTGTCCTCGTTACCTTTCCGTCCGAAAACTCATTTCTTGCACAATAAACACAACTGCAATTACAATGAACCCAGTGGCTGATTATCAATCTTGAAAATTTAGCCTGAAAATCCTTGTCATCAAAAGGTTTTAAATTAAAACAGCCCTGACAATTTTTCGGCACATCACCGTTTTTCATTTTTTCAAAAGCATCTTTTTTGATATCTAAAATTCTCTGAACATCAATGTTTTCGCCCTTATAATCAGAATAATAAACAGGACCTAATTGACTTGAACAACAGGATTGGATTTGATTTTGAAAAAAAGTAATCTCGTTTTTCAATAAATCGCAAGAATAACCGTTCATTTAGCAGCCAACCATATGTATACAAGGGTTTACGCCCGTAAATTCTGGTTCTTCTTTTGCTCGTTTTTGCCACAAATAAATTGCATTTTCAATATAATCGATAATAAAATCTTTTTTGTAAGTTTCAATCAAATCGAGCATTGCAAATAGATTTTTCGGCATCGGATTGTGAGAATTTTCGTTCCACCAGTTATATTCGACCGCAATCCTTATCCACTTGCAGCCAGATTCTTTTGCACGTCTTGCAAACTCTTTGAACTCGTCAAAATTGTCGTTCACCCCAGGAATAATTATGTATTTTAAAACCACATAACCTTTTTTACAAAAATCGTCCTGAACGCCAGCGGCTGCGTATTTTGCCATATTTTCCCAAACTTTATCAAAAGTTTTAACTCTTTTTATTTTTTCGTAAGTCTCCTTCGTACCCGAATCAACCGACACGACAATGTTTGCCTTTGATTTTCTCATTGCTTCGGCAATAATTTCAGAATAAAAAATTCCCGACGAGAAAAAGTGAAGCCAATAATCATTTTCCATCACAAAATCAACAATAGCCTGAAGTTTGCCCTCTTCGTATTCGGTACATTCGCCCCCAACAATATCAAAAGTCGTGTGGCGAAGAAGATTTTTCTCTTTCAATGCCGTCAAAATCGGCATTACATCATAACTTCTAAATTTATTATAATAATCTTTTTTCTCTGCAAACCAGCAATAATAGCAGTTGCAAGAGCATTTTGTTTCGTTACCAATGACGATAAATTCGACCCCTGGTTCTTCGGGCCAATCTTTTTCCTCAAGGTTTGAACAGCCGACGCATTGTTCAGGGATATCACCCCTTTTCATCATATCGACGTATTTGTTTCTGAGTTCAAGATATTTGTCAGCATCAAACGGCCCACCGTAATACTCTTCCGCCCAATGGATTTTGTATCCGGGGGTACAAGGTTTCACGTCATTTCTGCCAAAAGCCATTCCGCTTTCCAAAAGTAAGCAACTAACGTATTTCATAGAATAATTATAGTCATTTACAATTTGTTTGTCAACGAACTCAACCATTTGTTCAAAATAAAAACGGACTCAGAAAATCAATCCTCAAGCCCGTTTCTTCGATTTATCAAAATTTCAAGTTAAACAGGAATTTCCTCAAGTTTATATTTATCTTGATATTTGTTGAATTCCCTTGTAAATTCTTCATCTTCGCCTGTTTTGATTGCATTGAGGTAATTGTGCATATCAAGTTGAGAAGATTTCAACTGAATTACGCACGCTGCAATGTTCGAGCAGTGGTCTGAAACTCTTTGATAGCAATTCAAAAGGTCAGAGAGTTTGAAGCCCAATTCGATTGTACAAATACCGTCTTGCAAACGTTTAATGTGGCGATTTTTGATTTCGAGAACCATACCGTCAATAACTTGTTCCAAAGGTTCAACCTTCGTTGCACTGTTCATATCGCCAGTTTCGAACGCTTCACGAGTAAGTTCGATAATTTCGTGCAAAGCATCTTGAAGGACATTGAGTTCCTTCATTGCTTCTGGTGAAAAATGGATATTTTTTTCGTGCATTTCTTTTGCAACATAAGTTATGCTCAATGCGTGGTCGCCAATTCTTTCGAAGTCGCTTAACGAGTGCAAAAGTTTCGAAACCTCGTTCGCATCACGTTCAGAAAGTTCTGTACCTGACAATTTTACGAGGAAAGTACCCAATTTATCCTCATAATTATCAAGTTTTTCTTCTGCGGTAAAAATGTCCTGTGCCTTAGTCGCACTGTATGTTGAAAGCATATTAATCGAATCGAAGAGAATATCTTCTGCCAAATCAGACATCGCAACTGCGTGGTGAGTACATTCAGAAACTGCAAATGATGGCGAAAGCAAAATACGTTCGTCGATAAATACCGCCGTTTTGTCGTCTTTTTTGCCGGCATCGGCATTATCTTTAATCGCTTTATGTGCAACCTTTTCAAGGAATTTGCCAAAAGGAAGAAGGAAAACCGTTGTCGCAACGTTGAAAATCGTATGTGCCAAAGCGATTCCAACAGGGTTGATAATTCTATCAACAAGTCCTAAATGGAATAAATAATTTAAACCGTAAAATACGGGCAAGAAAATCACTACGCCCAAAATATTGAAGGTGATGTGAATTACGGCAACTCTTTTTGCGTTAGTAGAAACGCCAACGCTCGAAATGATTGCGGTTACGCAAGTACCGATATTTTGACCCATAATAATTGGGACAGCCATTCCGCAAGAAATGCTTCCTGTCAAAGACAACGCCTGCAAAATACCGACTGAAGCAGCCGAACTTTGAATGATACCGGTGAACAAAGCACCGACGATTACGCCCAAAATCGGGTTAGTAAATGCAGTCAAAACCTTTGCAAAATCAGGTGAATCAGCAAGCGGACTCATCGCATTTGTCATCAACTGCATACCGTACATCAAAATTGCAAAACCAACAAAAATCGAACCAACGCTACGTTTTTTAACACTTTTCGATACCATCATCATACAAATACCGACAAGTGCGAAAATCGGGGAGAAACTTTCAGGCTTCAAAAGTTGCAAGAAGAAATTGTCACTCTCAATACCTGCCAAAGACAAAATCCAAGCGGTGAGGGTCGTTCCGATGTTTGACCCCATAATAACGCCGATTGTTTGTCCCAAATCCATAATACCTGAGTTAACCAAACCAACGAGCATTACCGTCAAGGCTGATGATGATTGAATTGCAATCGTAATTCCCGCACCTAACGCCAAACTCTTCATCGGGTTTGAAGTCATATCTCTCAAAAGTTTCTCGAGCCTTCCGCCCGCAACGTTTTCAAGACCGCCTGACATAACTTGCATACCATAAAGGAAGAATGCCAAACCGCCGCATAATGTAAATATTGAAAAAATACTCATATAACTTCCTATAAATTTAATTTACCATTTACCTTCATTGTAAATTAAGGACAGTCCGTATTAAATAACATGTTACGGAAATATTACAATCTTTTTTATACATTATACCTATTATCCTTCTCAAAACAAAAACAGAGCCTTATAGAGAGGCTCTGCTTATTTTGTGAATTTTATTTTTACGCTTTCAAAGACTCAATGAGTTCTTTAATCGTATTTTCTTCGACGGTAAGTTCCTCAATTCTTGCCTTAGTTTGTTCAAGAACCGTAGCAGGAGCATTATCGACAAAGTTTTTATTGTTCATTCTACCTGTCAAACCGCCTTTTTCTTTAGAAAGTTTTTCAAGTTTCTTATTTTGGCGAGCAATTTCTTGGTCAATATCAATCAAACCAGCCAAAGGTACGATTAATTTTGCATTTCCGACTGCTGCCGAACCTGCTTGTTTAACAACCGTTTTGCCGTCGATATATTCGATATTTTCTACTCTTGCAAGGCGTTTGATGTAAGATTCAGCCTTTTTGAAGATTTCCGTTTGATGTTCATCAGCCGCAATTTTGAGATCAACGGGTGATTTTACGGGAACGCCGAAACTTTGTCTTACGTTTCTGAGCGACTTAACTGTTTCAAATACCGTGTCTGCTTGTTCTGCTTCATCTTCGAAAACGAATTTTTCGCTGAATGTCGGGAAGTGTGACTTCATCAAAATCGGATTGTCGAATTTTGCAGGAAGCAACTGTCTGATTTGCTCTGTAATGTGCGGCATTACAGGGTGCAACAATCTCATAACAGCGTCAGTTACATACAAAAGAACTCTTTGCGTGTTAGCCTTGAGATTTTCATCTGCAAGTTGAACCTTCGCAATTTCAACGTACTTGTCGCAATATGAACTTCTGAAGAAATCGTAAAGCGTTTGGGCATATTCACCAATTCTGTAAGATTGGATATTTTCGTTTACAACCTTTGCCGTTTTGTTGAGTTCGTGCAAAATCCATTTGTCGATAATCGTAAGATTTGCATAGTCAATCGGCTTATCGTCAACTCCTTCAAGGTTCATAAGAACAAATCTTGAAGCGTTCCAGATTTTGTTTGCAAAGTTTCTTCCGTATTCAAATCTTTCTTCGCTAACTTTGATATCTTGACCGCCATAAGTGCAAAGCGACGTGAGAGTAAATCTCATCGCATCACAACCGTATTTGTCAATCAAAAGTACGGGGTCAATTGTGTTGCCCTTTGATTTTGACATTTTTTGACCGTTTTCATCACGAATCAAACCATGGATAAATACAGTCGGGAACGGTACTTGGTCAGTCAATTCGCAACCCATCATAACCATTCTTGCAACCCAGAAGAAAATAATATCAAATGCAGTAACAAGAACGCTTGTAGGGTAGAATTTTTTGTAATCGGGGGCATCGGTATTTGGCCAACCCATTGTTTCAAAAGGCCACAAACCTGATGAGAACCAAGTGTCCAAAACGTCAGTCTCTTGAGTGTATTTTGACGGATCAGGATTTTCTTTTGCAACAACCATTTCGCCGGTTTCGTTGTTGTAATATGCAGGAATTTGATGACCCCACCAAAGTTGTCTTGAAATACACCAATCACGCATTTCGCTCATCCAACCAAGGAAGTTTTTCGTCCATCTTTCAGGAACGAATTTCAATTTTCCAGTCTCAACAGCCTCAATACCTGCTTTTGCAAGTTTGCTTGTTCTGACAAACCATTGTTCGGACAAAAGCGGTTCGATTGTTGTGTTGCAACGTTGGCACTTGCCGACATTGTGTTCGTGAGGAATTGTTCTCAAAAGAAGTCCGTTCATATTGAGCCAATCCAAAGTCTTTTTACGGGCTTCGTAACGGTCAAGTCCGTGAAGTTCTTGAGGAACTTCATCACAAGCCTTCATGCAGCCTTTTTCGTCAATAACCCAAACTGGCTTGAGGTTGTGACGTTTGCCGACTTCATAATCGTTCGGGTCGTGTGCAGGAGTAATTTTAACCGCACCTGTACCGAAAGTTTTATCAACGTATTCATCACCGATAATTGGGATTTCTTTGCCCGTAATCGGCATACAGACTGTTTTTCCGATTAAATCTTTGTATTTGTAATCAGTCGGGTGAACAGCGATTGCAACGTCGCCGTATATCGTTTCAGGACGTGTAGTTGCAACAACGATTGCCCCTGGTTCGTCCTTCAAATGATATTGAATTTCCCAAAGATGTCCTTCTTCAGTTTCGTATTCGGTTTCGATGTCAGAAATTGCACTTTGGCAACGAGGACACCAGTTTACGATGTATGCACCTTTGTAAATCAAATCTCTTTCATAAAGTTTAACAAATGCTTCTTTTACCGCAGCCGAGCAGCCTTCATCGAGGGTAAATCTTTGACGGCTTCTATCGAAGGAAACTCCCAATCTCTTGAATTGGTCAAGGATTGCACCTTTGTGTTCGTTTGCCCATTCCCAAGTTGTTTCGAGGAATTTTTCACGGCCGAGGTCATGTCTTGTTTTTCCTTGTTCACGGAGTTTCTTTTCAACAACGTTTTGAGTTGCAATACCGGCATGGTCTGTTCCGGGTACCCAAAGTGCCTCATAGCCTGACATTCTATGATATCTAATCAAAATATCTTGAAGAGTATTGTCAAGAGCGTGACCGATGTGGAGAACACCTGTTACGTTCGGGGGCGGAATGACGATTGAATAAGGCGGTTTGTCAGATGTTTCATCAGCCTTAAAACAGTCATTTTCTTCCCAAAACTTATAAATTTTATCTTCCGTTTCCTGCGGATTATAAACTGTCGGTAAATCATTGATATTTGTCATTTTCTTTGCCTCTTTGTATTACAAAATAAAGATAACATAAAAATAACACAAAAACTGTTAAATTTTAGAAAAAAGTGGCAATATGTTACAGGAATGGTTGATATTGAAAGAGAAGAACTGCTTATTTTGCAGAACGGACTGAAAAATTTTATCCTGAAAGAAAAGTCCAGATATATGCGTTCGGGAGAAAATAACCAAAATTTGATGAAATATCGGGGGCTGAAATTCTCGATTAATGCGGAAAATCCGAGAGAGATATTATTTGTTGTAAGAATAGCAGCATTAGAGGCATCATTCAGATTACGTGACGGGATAAAGGTTTTGGGAAGTTTAGGGGGAGATGAAAGGTTCGTTTATCAATGGTTTATTTTTAATTGTGACAAATCTCTTATGAAAAAAGCCGCAACTTGCAGTTTAAAGACACAAAAATCCTCTGTCAATAAACATTCCGCAACCGTTGAAATCAAGAACGGTATTTTCAGAAAACCAAACGCTTAAAGCCTTTTGTTGCCAAAAATTCTTATTCATATATAATAATTTTATTATGAAAAAATATTTGGTAAGATTATGTTTAGTTGTGATTGTGGCAATGTCTTTCTGTGGCGTTGATAAGGCTTATGCAATCCAAGATTTGGACAGTTTAAAAGGCGGCTCGACAATCACTTTAGAGGATTGTTTGGAATATGCTTTTACACACAGTCCGAAAATTAAAAAAGCACAAAATAACGTTCTAAAATCAAAAAGCAAAATCGGTCAGACAAAATCGGTCTATTTTCCGTCACTGTCTGCGAATACAGGCTATTACATTTCGCAAAACGACAGAGGTTGGGATAATTCTAAAAATTATCACGGCGTAACGGTCGGTTTAAGCCAAAAAATCTGGGATTTTGCAAAAATGAATGCAACTTTAAATGCCGACAAATACAACAAGCGTGCAGCCGAACTCGACCTTGAATATGAATACGTTCAAACGGCTTATAACGTGAAAATTTCTTATTACAAATGCCTTAATTATTGGGCAAAAGTAATGATTAACGAAAGAAATACCGCTATCCAAAAGTTGAATTTTGACCGTGCAACCGCACTTTTTAACGAAGGTTTGAAATCAAGAATTGACGTTGTTGATGCTGAAGTTGCACTAAACAATGCAAAATTCAGCCTTGCAGAAGCATATAGCACATATTTTACGGAAGTAATGATTTTGAAGAATAAAATGTATTGGTCGGAATGCCCTGACCAGTACGTTTTTGCACCGACAGAAACGTTTGATTTGCTTATGGATTATAAGTATGAAACAGATTTGTCAAAATCACCTCAAAACCCTGATTTCAACACAGTTTTGACACAAGGAATCAGAAAAGTAAATATTTTAGGGAACAAAAAAGAGGACTTTCTCGTTTTACCGCATGACGTCGATTGGTATTTGAACGAATCCAGAGAAAAAAATCCCTATGTGCTTGCAATCAAATTGATTGAAAACGCAGCAGCAGAGAACCTTAATGGGGTAAAGAGAATGTATAACCCCGACTTAGATTTAAGTTTAGGTTATAACCTCAAAAACACCTCAGCAATGGTGTCAAACGGATTTGACATCGGGGTAAAATTCGGATTCGGAAACGTCAATGCGATGTATATGAAAACGAAACTTGAAGAGGCAAATGCTCTGCTCGAAATGGCGAAAAACGACACAGAAACATATCTCATCGATAACGAATGGGATATCAGAGATAAATGTGGCTGGATGAAAAAATTTCCAAACGAAATCAATATTAAATTAGACCAAATTGAACGCTCACTGGAGTATTTACAACTTGCTGACGGTCGTTATACAGTCGGAACGGGCAACTTCATCGAACTTCAAAAAGCGGCACACGAATATTACAACGCCCAACTTGAATACGTCGATGTAATTTGCGAATACAATCAAGTTCTTGCAATGCTTAATAAATCAATAGGTATCAGATAATGAAGAAAAAAATTATAATATTTTTCGCAGTCCTGCTTGCGATAGCAGGAATTTTGGCGATAATTCCAAAAAAGGAAAAGAAAAACGAAACACAAATTGCAACGGTCGAAAAACGAGATATGTCTCAAACCGTTGAAGCATCTGGAACGGTAAACCCTGTTCATTCAATCAACATCGGTTCTCAGGTTTCAGGTAGAATTTATAAAATTTACGCAGACTACAACTCGAAAGTCACAAAAGGACAAGTTCTTGCGGAAATTGACCCTTCACTTTTCCAAGCCTCAGTCGATAAGGCAAGAGCAGACTTAAATAACTCAAGAGCCAACTATAATAAAGTTTTAGCCAAAACGAATTACGACAAAGCAAATTACGGACGTTATGCAAGATTGTATGAAAAGCATTACGTTTCTAAGGACGAAGTCGAATCGGCTTATGCGACTTATGTAGCGAGCAAATCCGAACTTGCAGCAATGCAAGCAAATATCAATCAGGCACAGGCAAACTTAGACACGGCTGAAACGAATATGTATTATACAAAAATCATTTCACCTGTTGACGGCGTAGTTGTTTCAAGAGCGGTTGACGAAGGTCAAACGGTTGCATCAAGTTTCCAAACTCCTGAATTGTTTGTCGTTGCAGAAGATTTGACAAAAATGCAAATCGAAGTCAGCGTTTCAGAGGCTGATATCGGAAAAATTAAAGAAGGTCAAAAGGCTGAATATACGCTCGATGGCTACCCTGATGACACATTCAACGGAACAGTTACACAAGTTCGTTTAAACCCGACAACTGTTTCGAACGTAACGACTTACACCGTAATCGTTTCGGTCAACAATGACGAGGAAATTCTTAAACCGGGAATGAGTGCAAACGTCACAATCATAACGCAAGACAAGCACGATGTTTTGTGCGTGCCGAACCTTGCATTCAAATATGTTCCAGATAACATTACAGAAAAATTCCAACAACAAGGTGTTTGGATTAAAAACGGCAAAAAGCCCGAACGTGTCGAAGTTACAACAGGTTTGAAGGATAGCGATTATACCGAAATCACCTCAAACAATCTCACAGAAGGCACAAAAGTCCTCATGCCCGTACGCACAGGCAAAAAGCGTGCAGGCGGACCGCCGAGAATGTTTTAACGAAAAGGCTTAAAAATGGCTGAAAACGTAATCGAAGTACAACATTTAATAAAAACCTATCAAACGGGAGATACCTCGTTCAATGCGTTGAATGACGTATCTTTGACTGTCAAAAAGGGTGAATTTGTTGCGATTATGGGTGCTTCAGGTTCAGGAAAATCAACCTTTATGAACCAACTTGGCTGCCTTGATAAACCAACTTCTGGAAAATATTACCTCGACGGAATCGACGTTAGTACAATGACTTCGGACGAACTTGCCGTAATTAGAAACAGAAAATTGGGCTTTGTTTTTCAGGGATTTAATTTGATTTCAAGAACGACTGCACTTGATAACGTGCAACTCCCGATGATTTATGCCGGCGTAAAGGAAGAGGAGCGAATCGAGCGTGCGAAGGCGGCATTGAAGGTTGTCGGGCTTGAAAAAAGAGAAAACCACATGCCCAACCAAATGTCAGGCGGTCAACAACAACGTGTGGCTATAGCCCGTGCCATTGTTAACGATGCACCGATTATCCTCGCCGATGAACCGACAGGAAACCTTGACACAAAAACGAGTATCGAGGTTATGGAATTTTTTGTAAATTTAAACGAAAAACACGGCAAGACAATCGTTTTGGTCACACACGAACCCGACATAGCAGAATATTGCAAAAGAGTGGTTAAATTCAAAGACGGCAACATTGAAAGCGATATCACGAAGAGGCTCTGATGATTGATTTCAAATCCACATTTAAAATGGCAACAAATTCTTTGCGGATAAATAAAATGCGTTCTGCATTGACAAGTTTAGGTATAATTATCGGCGTTAGTGCCGTCATTATTATGCTTGGCATAGGTACAGGTGCAAGAAAAAATGTTCAGGCGAACATGGAATCAATGGGGTCAAATATCCTTACAATCCGCTCGTCGTCAGCAAAATCAGGCGGCGTTCAACAAGGTTTCGGAACTCGTCCGTCTTTGACTATAAAAGATGCACAAGAAATTATGAAAACTGCTGATAACATTGACTCTGTGGCGGTTGCTTCGAACGAATCAAAACAACTTATGTACGGCAATCAAAACTGGGCATCGTCTGTTTACGGGGTTTCGAACTCGTATTTGTATATCAAAAATTACGAAATCGAAAGCGGCAGAGGTTTCCAACAAGAAGATAGCCGAAATTACGCAAAAGTAGCGATTATTGGGCATACCGTTGAGGAAGAACTTTTTGGCGACCTTGACCCGATTGGAAGGGTAATGCGGGTCGGAAACATTCCGTTCAAAGTCATCGGAACGCTTAAGTCGAAAGGTTCTTCAGGGCCTATGGATCAGGACGATTTGGTATTTATTCCAATAACGACGGCACAGAGAAAAGTTTTCGGAACAGATTTTCCGGGAAGTGTAAAAATGATTTTGGTCAAAGGAGAAGATGCCGACAAATTGACCGCCCTTGAGAATGAAATTCAATCGATTTTACGTTCAAGACACCACATTGGTAAAAATCAGGAAGATGATTTTAAAATAAGAAACTTTGCTGAATTTCAAGAAAGTATGCAATCGACGGCAAGAATTTTTTCGATATTGCTTGCCCTTATTGCCTCGGTATCACTGCTTGTTGGTGGTATCGGTATTATGAATATCATGCTTGTTTCCGTAACCGAAAGAACAAAGGAAATCGGTATCAGAATGGCTATTGGGGCTAATGTTCAGGATATCAGACTGCAATTTTTGCTCGAATCTGTTTTGTTGTCGATGATTGGAGGAATTATCGGAATTATCGTCGGAGTAATCGGTGCAGAACTTATCCAATTATTTTCTGATATGTCTGCTGTAATAACATTGGGTTCAATTTTTATGTCCTTGTGTTTTTCGGTACTTGTCGGAATCGGATTTGGCTATTATCCTGCGTATAAGGCGTCTTTGCTCAATCCTATCGATGCTTTGAGATACGAATAGCAAACTCTATCTTTTTATTTTTTTATGATAAAATACATGATGTATTAGACTCGAAACACATAATAAAGGATTAAAAAATGGAAAAAACAGAGAACCTTCTTTTGTTTATGGGAAAAGTCACAAAAGAATACGGAAATAAAAACGCATTAGGAATAAAATCATATATAGGTTGGAGAGAATTAACATTTAAAGGTTTGAGCATTTTGTCGCAAAGACTTGCGGCATATATGGTTCGCCAAGGTATAGACAAAGGTGACAAGGTTGCAATTTTGTCAGAATCCATGCCCGAATGGGGTGCTGCATTGTTCGCATCTGTATTGGCTGGAGCAACCCTCGTTCCGCTGGATATCAAACTTACGGAATATGAATTAAATTCAATTTTGAGCAACTGTCAACCAAGAATTCTTATGTGTTCAAATGCCTACTTAGAAAAGGCAAAAACACTTATGCAAGAAATCGAATCGATTGAAGAAGTTGTGGTAATTGACGAAGGTTGCACAGACAAAACTTGTCAATGTATTTACAACTTGCCTGATGCAAAAGACTTCAAATGGCGTCACAGAAACCCACAACAGTCAGCATTTATCATCTATACATCAGGAACAACAGGTAAACCGAAAGGTATCGAAATTTCTTACAAAAACTCAATGGCTCAAGTAAAATCTATCAGTCAATGTTTCAATTTGACTATAAACGACAGATTGTTGTCGATTTTGCCGATGAACCACCTCTTCGAACTTTCAGTCGGATTTTTGTCATTCTTGAGCATGGGAACGGCAATTTACTACTCAAAAAGTTTGAAACCAAAAGATTTATTCCCGATTTTGTCGGAAAAAGAAATCACGTTTATGGTTGTCGTACCGGCATTTTTGAAACTTTTAAAAGCAAATATCGAATCAACAGTGGCACAAAGCGGATTTTTCCAAAAGATGATGTTCAATGTTCTTTTCAACATCGCAAAACTCATTCCGTCTGTTAGAGTAAGAAAGTACCTCTTCCCGTCTATTCATAAGCAATTCGGCGGAAAATTCAGAGGCTGCATCTCAGGTGGTGCACCACTGGATATCGAAATTGCAAAATACTTGGAAACATTGGGTATTAAGATTTACGAAGGCTACGGATTATCAGAAGCATCTCCTGTCGTAACGTTCAATACAGATGAAGCATCGAGATTAGGCTCAGTTGGTAGACCAATTCCGGATGTTAAAGTTAAAATTGACGAAGAAACAGGCGAATTGCTCGTCAAAGGGGATAACGTAATGAAAGGATATTACGGAAACCCTGAATTGACGGCAGAAACCATCGATGCTGACGGCTGGCTTCATTCAGGTGACATTGCAGAAATAGACAAGGACGGCTTCGTTTATATCACAGGCAGAATTAAGAATATGATTGTTCTTAACGGCGGTAAAAAGGTATTTCCGGAAGAAGTTGAAGCAATTTTGGCACAAAGTACGATTATACAAGAATCTTGCGTAGTCGGCGTGAAACGTGATGGCGGATTGAAAGACGGAACGGAGGAAGTAACAGCAGTTGTAGTTCCTACGGAAGAAATTTCGAATAAATATCCGAACGATGAAGAATTGACAAAAGTTTTGAGAGCAGAAGTCAAAGAATTGTCGACGAAATTGTCAGTATTCAAACGCCCAACAAACGTTGTATTGAGCAGAAAACCGCTTGAAAGAACGGCAACAAGCAAAATCAAAAGAAAAGAAGCAAAAGCACTTGCAGAAAAATAATTCATGAAAACTTGTTTTTTCAAGGAATATTGTGTTACAATCATGAAAAAAACGGAAGAAACAATGGGTAAAAGATTAATAACATTAGGAATTATAATTTTAGTTTTTTCGGTTATCGTGAAAACCGCTATCGTAGGGTTCAAATCAATCAAGGTTGATGACTTTACACCGACTTGTGCAATATTTCTTGTTGACATTTCAGCGTCAAACCAAGAACAATTGTTTAAGCAAAAGAACTATATCAGTTCTATTTGCAAGACATTAGACCCTGATGATCAAATCAAAATTTTGGTCATTTCACAAGATGCAAACCTTATTTATGAAGGTTCACCGCAAAACGGAAGCGGAATCAGAAAATCGTTAAACCAATACACTCAATTAGACGCATCAGCGTGGGGAACAGCATACGGAACAGCAATTAAAAAGGGTATGCAACATGCATTGACAATGCAAAGAGAAGGCTACACTCCTTGTATCATCGTAATTGGTGACTTAGAAAACGAAGGAGATATAAAAGGTCAAATCAACTGGGATACATTGCCAGGAAACATCAAAAGAGTTAAGCAATACTGCCCGAAATTGTCAATGGCCTTTTTGTACGCACATCCGTCAAAATTGGATTTCGTAAAGAGCAAATTAGTTCCTGTATTGGGTGAAGAAAAGTTAGTAATTGCAACTAACGAAATGATGGACAAAGCAAGCCGTAAGATTATGACGGCAATGGGAAGATAAGGAAAATAAAATGCCCGTAACAATAGCAACAAAAAACGGAGAACAAACATTTGAAAAACCTGTCGTAACGATAGGAACGCATCCTAATTGTGAAGTAAAAGTACAATGTCCCGTAGATTTTATCCTTATTGTAGAATTAGGAAGAAATGGCGGGTTCAGAGTAACGAATAAAACGGCAACCCCTGACGTAATGTTCAAGGGACAACCGATGGGCAATTCTCTCATTGTAGAGAGAGGTTGCAAATTGATGATAAACGGTACGGACGATTTTGTCGGAATCAAACTGGCAGCACCACAACAAGTGCCTCAAAAACAAGCACAACAGATGATGCATCCTGCTCCACAACAAAGAGCACCTCGACCGCAGCAACCCTTGCCGAATCAACAACCGATGCAAGGACAACAAATGCATCAACCTCAAATGAGAAGACCGATGCCGAACGGCGGAGGCATGCCGATGCATCCACAAGGTCACCCTCATCAAAGAATGCCCCAACCGCAGCAGCAACACGTCACCTTGACATCTATTGCACAACAAGACTTTAACGAAGAAGATATCAGAGAACTTTACGGTGAAGTCAATGCAGCAACGAAAATCAAATTGGAAAAGAGAAAAACCGATATTGAAACTCGTCGTGTAAGCATTTTGAAGGAAATTTCATTTGCACTTGAAGATGCAAAGAAAAAGATGTCAGCAAACGGAAACGCTGAAAAATTCATCGGATTGGCATTAATATTCTGTCCGATTATTATGGCATCAGCGGTATCTGATACACTCAGAAACCTTTTGGCAGAAAACGTCAGAGGATTTTTCCCACTCCACATGAGATTATTAGCAGGTTATGCCGTACTTTTGTTTGTAAACTCATTGATTTTGAAACAAGGTATTTTCCTTATGTTCCAAGACAAGGGTAAAGAAAGAAGTGCAATTAATAAAAAAGCGGCAGCAGCAAAGAACTTTATGTTAATGCTTTCTGCAGCAATCTTCTTGACAGTCGGCGGTATTATTGTATCGTTCTATTTAAATACAGATACCCCGCTTGACCAAGGTTCAACGATTATCTCAATGATAAGTTTGTTCTCTTTGGTATTATGTTCAGTCGCAAGCGGTTATTTCAAGAGCATGCTACAAGAAGCAAGTGTTGAATATGATAAATACGAAACGAGAGAAGATTTCAAGGCAGTAATCCAAGATTATCAACAATGGATTGGCTTATTTATCAATAACTTGAGTTCAGTAAAACTCAGAAACATAAAGAATAAGCAATTTAACTTGAAATTGAAATCAGTCGGCGAAATTGCATTAGGTATCATCACATCACCGTTCTTGGCTTATGCGGTTTCAAACACATTAGGTACCTGTATTCCTGATGCGGCAGGTTGGATAAGAGTTTCAGGCTTGAGAATTTCGCCTGTATTCTTGGCACTTGCAACTTTGATGATTATCTTTGCATTTTTCACATTGGCACAAGCATTTACAATTTCAAGAAGAGTTAACGGCTCAGAAGTCGTGAAGAAAGACGGATTTGCAAACTATATGCACCACGGTGTAGACTTGTTCGGTACAGAAGCAGTTAAGAAGTTAAAATCAGATGCATTCCGTTCATTCTTGATTGCAGGAACAGTAATTTTCATCGAATTTACAATGAACGTTTCATACTTTATGCAAGAAATCGGTGGCGGTGAATGGGGCGGTATCTTGATGAGTGTTATCGCAGCATTCGTACCTACGGCATTGTTGATTGCAGAAACATTTATGTTGTCACATACTCAATATGAAATGCACATTTGCGATGAAATCATTGACAGATTAGACAAAGATATTGAAGAATAGCGAAAGAAAAAACTATGTTTAGATGCACAGATTGTAATAAAGAATACGAAGTTAATCCAGGATATTGCGATTGCGGAAACGATCAATTTGAAGAAATTATTGATAGCGTGCCGAGTCAACAATATGACGACGGATATAGCGATGGCTACGACGACGGAAGTTATGGAAACGACGGATACAACGATTACAATGACGGCTATAATGACGGCTATAATGACGGTTATGCCGACGACGGATACGGAGATTACGATGCACAATACCAACAACCCTATCCGAACCAACAGTATCAACAACCATACCAACAGCCTTATGGACATAAAAAGGTTAAACAAAAGAAACCTTTGTCAATGATGGACAAAGTAGGTATTGGTGTGTTTGCACTTTGTATTTTGTTGTCAATCTTGGCATTTATTTTCGTCGGAAAAGACAGCGGAAATGATTCCAACGCAATGATTGGAACAGATCAAAACGGCGGCAGCACTTTGGTTAAGAACTATTCAATTCCGACAAATATCGATGCCATTTGGGATTCAACAGAAGCACCACAATCACCTTCAGCTTCAAAAGTTGACCCGAATAAAATTTTAAATACAAAATTAGGCTCAATCGACCAAGAAATGAATACATTCTTAATCGGTATGGCTCAAGCAATGATAGACAACTGGGATAGAAACGGCATTACTGGTAATGGCGTAACTCAAATGGAATTCGTTGTCGATAAGAGCGGAAGCATTGTAGGAAAGAAAATCTATAAATATTCTGGTAATAAAACTTTGGACGACTCGGTTAATAAATTAATCGCAACTTTCGGAAAATTCCAAATCCCGCCATCATCTTATAACCAAGAAATCATTATTATTTCTTTCAGTGCAAAGAATGGCTCGATGAAAGCATATTATCCGAACGTAAAAGTTCACTAATTTGAAGATTTAAAAGTCTAGATAATAAAGAAGCCTAAGAAATTCGGGCTTCTTTATGTTTTTTGTACTTCATTTTTTATCAGAAGTAGGGTCGGACTTTAGTCGACGAGAATTTTTTCAATAATCAAATGAAAACCGGATTGCCACGCTGACACTCGCAGTGACAATGAACCAATTCAGTCATACTGAGGCTCGAAGTATCTATTTTTATCGAATTTATCAGAGATTCTTCGGGATAAATCCCTCAGAATGCGGTGTATTTACAAAGATTACCAAAAATTCAAAAATATTTTCACAAAATCCATATTGTCGGAAAGCGAATAGTTTCAAGGGATTATGACTGCACAACAAAAGAATTACTATACAAAACAACAAAAAATTTTTCAAAAAACAGGCAATTTTTTTCACCCAAAATACTTAATATATATGTAGATGAGAAAAACATCTGCGAAAAGAATACATGGAAATTACGCAATTATCCAAAGCCCTTGCAAACAAAGGGAAAAAGATATTATGTTAAGTTTTATTGCGTAAAATATATCAAAAAAAGCAATTTTTTCTTTTGGAAAGACTTTATAAAAGAGTAGAGAGTTTAAGAGAGAGAAAAGTAGATGTTGAACGTAAATAATTTAAATGCAGCAGCAAAATTGTTAAACCAAACAAACTTGCTTAACGGCACAAAAGTTTCATCAAACGATGTTCAACAAGCAGTATCAATTTTCAGTGCTCTTAACACAAACTCAACAACATCAATCAACACAACAGATGCAAAACAACTTTTTTCAAACTCAATATTTGCAGCAAAACAAGATGGCAAAGATGATGGAAAACTTACATTTGGCGAAACAGTAAAAAGCCTTTTCAAGGGAGTAGTTAAGTCATTCACAAATATGTTTTCATCACCTAAAAACATTGCAAAGACAGTAATCGGTGGTGTAGCATGTGCAGCATTAATCGCAGTAACAGGTGGAGCAGCAACACCGTTTATCATCGCAGGTGGAGCAGTTCTTGGAGGAGTACAAGTTGGAAAAGGACTTTACAATGCATCACAAGCAACAACAGACGATGCAAAGAGAGCAGCATTAGAAGATATCGGAAGCGGTGCAACAACAATCGCAATGTCAGTAGCAGCAGGCAAAGCATATACAAACGCAACAGGTTCATCATTAACATCACTTTCAACATACAAAAATGCAGCAACAAACTCAATCAACAATGCGCAAGCATTTATGAAATTGACACCATCAGCAGCAAAAGCAGAAATCGCAAGCATAACATCATTGGATAAATCAGTAAACTGGATGCAAGATGACAAAGCATTGAACGGAATGTACGAAGCAGATGCACAAGGAACAATGAAGAAATTCGGATACCAATTAGCAGAAGGATTCACAAAGAACAACGAAGAATCAGCAAAGAAAAGAAACATCTTCGCTGCTTAATCAAAAGATTTAAAGAAGAATTAAAAAAGGCGAGATTTAAAAATCTCGCCTTAAATATTTTTTCAGTCAACTAAGCAACTTCTTCTTTCTTTTCTGCTTCTTGTTTAGCAATTTCTTCGCTTACGTTAACTTCTTGACCTGCTTTTCTTGCTTCTCTTAATTCTTTAATTTTTTCAGGGTTAAGAACTTTGAGTTCGATAGCACCGAATGATTCTTTTGAGAGGGTTGCTTTTACGTCAACGCCGTAATCATCGTATCTGTTATCGATTTTGCCGTCAACAACTTGTTGTTGGAACCATTCAATGTGTTGTTGTGCTTTTGCAGGGTATTCAGGGTGAACCTTTAACCATTCTGCGTATGACATATTGCCTCTCGGGTTGTTGCAATCTTTACATTCAGCGATGAAGTTTTGAGTTGCGTTCGGACCACCCAATGATTTCGGGTGAATGTGTTCAATTGTTTGCATCGAAGGTTCTAACATTCTTCTTGCAATCGCTTGTGGGCTGCCGTTTGCTTGACCGTATGCTTTTTTAACTTCGTCAAAACTTGCAGGAATGTTCATTGCTGCGTCCATAACTTTGTCGTAAGTTACAGGGTCAACTGAATCAGCGATTTTGCCCAATTTTTCAGTAAATTGCATTCTTGCAATTTTACCGCCTCTGATTTTTTCAACTTCTGATGCAATCAATTTTGAAACGGGGTTATCTTCTCCGTAAGTCGCCTTAACGATTGTATCTGCCCCTTTCAATGAGTTGATGCAATAGTTTTGAGTTTTTTCTTTAAGTCCCTTTCCAACCATACCTTTTGCTCTTGCAAGGTCTCCACCTTTTGCTCTTGCTTCTTGAGCAGCGAGCATCATAACAACTCTTTGCGGAGTTCTAAAGAAGTCTTTATCTTCTTCAATCTTATCGGCTAATTTTTCACCTTTAAGACCTGCAAATTCTCTTGCCTTCGTGTCCATTTGGTTTGCTCTGACCATTCTGCCACCACAGCAGCAGCAAGGTACATCGTCGATTTTCTTAGTGATAAAACCGCCTGTGCTTACGGGGAAACCGCCGAATGAAACAGTTGCGGCTTGACCACCCAAGAAGTATGATTTTAATGCTCCCTTTTCAGCAACTTGTTGTTGAACTTCAGGTTTTTCTGAAGCAATGGGGTTTGAAACTTTTTTATTTTCAACTGCTTTTGTTGAAATAACATTTACTGAATTAACTGGAGCGATTGCCATTAATACCACACTTTCATTACACACTGACGGACTTTTAAAATCCTTACCCTTCCATGAAGTTGGCTAAAAAAATAAATTGCCTTTTTTACCGCAAATTGTTAACTTTTGTAATGCCGATTTTTCGATATCTAAAATTCTTGCAAACAGGGGGGGTGCCTGATTTATTTTTTATAATAGAAAATATTTATTTTCCGATGGAATTTGCTTGTTTTTTGTAATATTGGTTCGATAAGCAAGGCATGGGTGTTTTTGCAGAAATCGTGATTTTTTGTTAAGAATACCTTTCAAATTCTTGAAGTTCAAATTTGCTCGTTTTATTATTAAGTCGTTATGGATAAGAATGTTTTGGGTGGCCACCCTAAAGGCTTGTATTTATTATTTTCGGTCGAAATGTGGGAAAGATTTTCCTATTATGGTATGCGAGCATTATTGGTATTATATTTAATACAATATTTGTTTGCAGGAATGGACGAAAAGGTTGCAACGCAGTATGCTGGTAACATTTACGGCTGGTATACCGGGCTTGTATATTTGACACCGCTTGTTGGCGGATACATTGCGGATAAATTTTTAGGACAAAGAAAATGTATCTCAATCGGTGCGATTGTTATGGCGATTGGGTTGTTTACCCTTGCGGCAAGTGGATTTGAATGCCTCAAAAGTATTTCGGTAATCATCTTTACTATTGGTTTAACATTGATGATTATTGCAAATGGATTTTTCAAATCAAATATCAGCACCATCGTTGGAATGCTTTACGGCGACGACAAACAAAAGCGTGATGCAGGGTTTACGATTTTCTATATGGGAATCAACCTTGGTGCGTTTTTCTCACCGTTAATTTGCGGAACTTTGGCACAATTATATGGCTTCAAATACGGATTTATGGCAGCGGGCTTAGGTATTATTTTCGGTTATATTACTTACAAATTAGGCGAAAATAAACTTTTGGGCGAACATGGTTTGAAACCTGTTCAAACAGAAATCGTCCGAGAAACTTCGGAAGAAGAAGATATCGTTATCCGCAAAAAACTTACAACTCGTGAAAAAAGAAGAATTTATGCATTATTCATTTTGATGACGTTCTCGATTTTCTTCTGGATTTGTTTTGAACAAGCAGGTTGTTCGTTCACATTGTTTGCGGAAAACGAAACGCAGCGTCACATTTGCGGATTTGAAATCCCTACGGGTTATTTCCAATCATTGAACCCGTTGTTTATCATCACGATAGCACCGTTGATGTCAATGTTCTGGAGTTGGCTTGCAAGCAAAGGGAAAGAGCCTACTTCGGTTGTTAAATTCTGCATAGCGTTGGGAATGGTCGGTTTTTCGGCATTGATTATGGCAACTGCAGCACATTTTGCTGGTGAATCATCACTTGTATCACCGTTGTGGTTAGTATTTACATACCTTTGTGTAACACTTGCTGAATTGTGCTTGTCACCGATAGGCTTGTCGTTAGTAACAAAACTTGCACCTGCTCAATTCGCATCAATTTTGATGGGAACTTGGTTTTTATCAAGTTTCTTCGGAAACCTTATTGCTGGTGTGTTTTCAGGATTTTACGAACACATGTCACACACATTGTTCTTCTGTATTCTTGCAGGAGCAGCGTTCGTGATTGCAATTATTTTGACCGCAATCAGACCTGTGTTACAACTTTGGATGGGAAAAAATTAAGAATTAGTTTTTGAAAAAGATTTTTTCGTGGCGACAAATCAAAATTTGCCGCCACTATTTTTAATTATTTGAACAACGCACAAGTCCGTGGTAAAGTTGAAAAAAAGAGGTATAGATGAAAAAGATTATAAATTTAGTATTAGCGTTATTTTTGGTCTGTTCGCAGGCTGCAAATGCAGAGGTAAAAAATATGAATAATTTAATTAATCAAGACCGTTTGGTCAATTCTTTTATTAGATATGCCAAGATTGATACGGGTTCTGACCCTGTAATGGCGGAGAAAAAAATTCCGAGTACCGAAAAACAATTCGACCTTGCGAATTTGCTTGCGGACGAATTGAAAAAGTTGGGACTTGAAGATGTCAGCGTGAACGAACATTGCGTTGTTATGGCAAAATTGCCTGCAAACATTGACAATGCCCCAATTGTGGCACTTTTTGCACATGTTGATACTGCACATGATGTTCCGACAGGTGTTGTTAACCCACAAATCGTTGACTACAAGGGTGGAGACATCAAACTTGCAAACGGAAAGGTTATTCTTGCAGAAGATTTGAAGGACGAAATCGGACACAAGGTTATTACGACAGATGGTACAACGCTTTTGGGTGCAGATGACAAATCTGGCGTGGCAGAAATTATGGAAGCGATAACCGTTCTTGTGGAAAATCCGTCAATTAAACGTCCTGAAATCAAAGTTGTGTTCACTCCTGATGAAGAAACTGGCTTGGGTCTTTCGATTTTTGATACGAAAAATTTCGAAGCAGACCTTGCATACACAGTTGACGGAGGTGCTCCTTTTGAACTCGATACGGAAACCTTCAACGCTTTCAACCCCGAAATTACGATTACGGGAAAAGTCGTTCACTGTGGTTATGCTTACGGCAAAATGATTAACTCTCTTGAACTTGCAAACGAATTTGTTTCGAAATTGCCAAAGAACGAAACTCCTTCTACGACAAGAGGAAGAGAGGGTTATTGTTTCGTTGACGAAATTTCTGGAACGGCAGAAAAGACCACGATTAAAATGCTCGTCCGTGATTTTGACCTCAAAAAAGCGGAAGAAAGAATCGCTTTTCTCGAAAAAACATTGAAAAAAATCGAAAAAGAACACGAAGGTTGCGAGATTGTTTTTAACCCGAAACCTGTTTATAAAAATATGAAAGAATATCTGAACGAAATGCCCGAGGTTATTACGTTTGCGGAAGAAGGCATCAGACGTAGCGGCTTAACCCCTGTGAGAAATTCTGTCAGAGGTGGAACTGATGGCTCGCACTTGACTTTGGAAGGTCTTTTGACCCCGAATTTGGGTGCTGGAGGAATCAATTTCCACTCTCAAACTGAATTTGTTTCGGCTGAAACAATGGCAAAATGTTGCGAAAATGTTCTGAATATTTTGCAAGTTTGGGCGGAAAAAGCACCAGAAGTGATGCCAAAAATTTTGAAAAACGGCAGAAGAAAATAAATTCAAATAAAGATTATGTAAAGATATTTTCAAAATTAATGATTTTGAAAATGGTCGTTTTATAATCTTTAATATAATTTGCTGACAGAAAAATGGAAGGATTGTAAATGAATAAATATCTTGAAAAAGTATTAGCAAAAGTTGAGGCTAAAAACCCCAATGAACCGGAATATTTGCAAGCGGTAAAAGAAGTTTTATCAAGCATTGAACCTGTTATCGATGCAAACCCTGATTTCGAAAAATTGGCAATTTTGGAAAGAATTGTCGAACCTGAAAGAATTATCACTTTTAGAGTTCCTTGGGTTGATGATAATGGTCAAGTTCAAGTAAACAGAGGTTTCAGAGTACAATACAGTTCACTCATTGGTCCTTATAAAGGCGGTTTGAGATTTCATCCGAGCGTAAACCAAAGCATTATGAAGTTTTTGGGCTTTGAACAAATTTTCAAAAACGCTTTGAGCGGTTTGCCAATTGGCGGCGGCAAAGGTGGCTCTGACTTCGACCCGAAAGGAAAATCAGATGCAGAAGTTATGCGTTTTTGCCAAAGTTTTATGACGGAACTTTATCGCCATATCGGACAAGATGTTGACGTTCCGGCTGGTGATATCGGTGTTGGCGGACGTGAAATCGGATTTTTGTTCGGTCAATACAAAAGAATCAGAAACGGCTATGAAGGCGGTGTTCTGACAGGTAAAGCAGTCGGCTACGGCGGTTCTTTGGCAAGAACTCAAGCAACAGGCTATGGTTTGATTTACTATATGAGAGAAATGCTCAAAGCCAATGGCGGTCAAACTTTCGAAGGTAAAACAGTAACAATTTCAGGCTCCGGAAACGTTGCAATTTACGCTTGCGAAAAAGCACAAGAATACGGTGCAAAAGTTGTAGCATTGAGTGATTCAAACGGTTGCATTTACGATAAAAACGGCATCGACTTGGCTGCAATTAAAGAAATCAAAGAAGTAAAACGTGGTAGAGTAAAAGATTACCTCAATTACCACGCAGACGCTAAATATATGGAAACTGCCGATAGAAACGATGCTCCGATTTGGACAATTAAAGCAGACATCGCTCTTCCTTGTGCAACTCAAAACGAATTGAGTTTGACATCAGCGAAAAAATTGGTTGCAAACGGCGTAATCGCAGTCGGCGAAGGTGCAAACATGCCTTCAACAGAAGAAGCAATCGAATACTTGCAAGAAAATAAAGTCCTCTTTGCTCCTGCAAAAGCAGCAAACGCAGGTGGCGTTTCAACTTCGGCAATCGAAATGTCTCAAAACTCAATGAGATATTATTATACATTCGAAGAAGTCGACAAACGTCTTGATTCAATTATGACAAACATTTTCAAGGCTTGCGACGAAGCATCAAAACAATATGGAATGGAAGGCAACTACGTTGCAGGTGCAAATATTGCCGCATTTCAAACAATTTCAAAAGCAATGCTTGCACAAGGTGTTGTGTAAAAATTATCGCAAACAATCAAGAAACCGCTCTTTCGAGGGCGGTTTTTTGTTGCAGTTTACAAAAAATAAAAAACAAAAAATTGCACAAAACTATTTGACAGCGGGCATGTTTATTTTACAATAAAATAGTCAAGAAATCGTAGCGGTGGCATGTCGTTGCGGTTTCCACAATCACCGTCAGGGATTGCAAAAGGGGCGTGGAAAGCGACTTGATAGGAACTTGGCAGAGCCGAGAACCACGATAAGAACGGTAACGTACTTAGTCGTAATGAGGAGCGATATTCCACAGGTCTTGCACCGTATTTCAGCGACGAAGTAAACGTGTTAAGCGGCTATATCAATCAAATTGATACCCCCCTGCAATTTCCAAAACGGTACAAATAAAAGGAAAAGGAGAAAACTATGCCTAAACTCAAAACTCACCGTTCAGGTGCAAAACGTTACAAAGTTACTGCTTCAGGTAAAATTCTCAGAAGAAAAGCAGGTATTGGTCACCTTCTTCAACACAAAGACGGTTCAAGAAAAAGAAAAATCTTCAAAATGTGTGAAATTTCAGGAACTCACTTTAAGTTAGTTTCAAAAGAACTTCCATACAAGAAGTATTCACGTTAATTGAGAAGAAAGGAACAGTATCATGAGAGTTAAACGCGGAAATGTATTAAGAAAAAGACATAAGAAAATCTTGAAGCTTGCAAAAGGCTTCCAAGGTGCAAGAAGCAGAATTTTCAAAGTTGCAAACGCTGCTGTAATGAAGGCGTTGAAGTATAAATACAGAGACAGACGTAGTCTTAAGAGAAACATGAGAAGACTTTGGATTGTCAGAATCAACGCTGCAACAAGACAATACGGTATGAGTTATTCAAAATTCATGAACGCATTGAAGAAATCAAACGTTACAGTTAACAGAAAAATGTTGGCTGAAATGGCTGTAAACCAACCGGAAGCATTCTCGGTTATCGTAGAAACAGCAAAGAAAGCTAACGCATAGTTTTTGGGGAATACCCGAAATTAACAAGACCGCTCGATTGGGCGGTCTTTTATTTTTGTTTTTACTGCAACTGGAATGCCCCGTCCACACTTTGTTCGTCCTCGCAATGACGGTGAATATATAAATTTAATTGGAAAATACCAAACTGAGCGGGACGAAGTCCCCAAAAAAAAGCCCTCGAAAGAGGGCATATTGGAATTTGTTGTTTTGTTTAAAATTTATCTTTTGCGGTTTATCCCCCCGCAATATTTACACTACTTTTAAGAAATTTTCTCGTGCCGGTTGCTTTTGATTAATTTCGAAAAGCCTTTGCATAACTGTTTTTGCGTTTACTGCATCGGGCATGAGTTTTAAGAATTTTTTGTAATATCTTTTAGCCATTGTCATATCACCGAATTTGTCGAAACAAATGCCTATTCCAAGGTAGGCTCTGTGATAATTTTTGTCGACTTTCAAGATAGTGCGGAAAACGTTGATTGCGTCCTCGAAACGGTCAAGTTTCATAAGCAATGTAGCCTTTTGGACATAAGCTTTTCTGCAATCGGGGTTTGTTTCCGTAATTTTGCCGTAAATCATAATAGCCATTTCTTCTTCGCCCATAATTTCGTGGCAAACGGCTAATTGGATTTGTGTGTCTGTATTTTCGGGGTCAAGTTGAATTGATTTGATAATATTTTTTGTCGCTTTGCAAAAATTACCTTTTGCCATATAGCAAACGCCCAATTCGCTGTATAATTCAGAGTCGAAGGGTGTTATTTCTTTCGCTTTATCAAACGATTCAATCGCTTTGTCATATTTTTTGAGAGTGTAATAAGCCTTGCCCAAGCCTTTGTATGCTTGAGGATTAAGCCTTTTCATCAAAACAGAGTTGAGATAATATTTTACAGCCTCAGTTGCATTATTTTCCGTGAAAAACGCTTCGGCGGCTGCCATACAATCTTCTGCACTGATTATTTGTTGATTACTACTTTTCAAAATCTACTCGCTTTCCGAATTGACATTATCATTGTAAATATTGTTTTAAAAATGGGTATCAACCTCAATGAGTAAAAAATCTAAACCTATAGGTCTATATTTTTTCTTTTAAAATGTTGACAATGAAGTTTGCTGACGATAAAATTCATGTACGAGGGGTGATTTATGCCCATCGATGTTAGATAGGTACGTCGTTTTAAATCCTTGGAAAAGGTACGACTGCTTCAATTTGAAAGGATACAGAATATGTACGCAATCGTAGAAACCGGTGGAAAACAGTATCAAATGGAAGAAGGACGTTACGTTGATATCGAACTTCTCGAAGATGCTCCGGAATCAAAAGTTGTTTTCAAACAAGTTGTAATGCTTGTAAACGGTAAAAAGTCAAAGGTCGGTCAACCGTACGTTGAAAACGCAAGTGTTGAAGGTGTTGTTGTAAAACACGATAAGACTAAGAAAGTCTTGGTTTATAAACAAAGAGCGAAAAAAGGCTATCGCAAATTGCAAGGACACAGACAAGGCTTCACAAGAGTTATGATTAACAAAATCAGAACAAAAGCATCTGCTTCATCTGAAGAATAATTTGTAACTCAGAACTATAAGGAGAATTAAAAATGGCACATAAAAAAGGTGTTGGTTCGTCCAAGAACGGCCGTGACAGTGAAAGTAAGCGTTTAGGCGTAAAAAAATACGGTGGAGAACTTGTTAAAGCAGGTAACATCATCGTTCGCCAAAAAGGTACTAAAATTCATCCGGGTAACAACGTTGGTATGGGTTCAGACAATACATTGTTTGCAACAATCGACGGCGTGGTGAAATTTGAACCCCACAGACGTGACAGAAAACAAGTAAGCGTATACGCTCAAGCGTAGTTTACATAATTTCGTATTTGAAAAGAGCAGGATAACTTCAAGTTGCCCTGCTTTTTGTTTGTGATTTTTGATGACGATAACGAATTTTGCCGGATTGTCACGGGCAAAGCCCAGCAATGACAATAAATCATTAAAGTTATTCTTCTGCGAACATTCCCCATAAAAAAACCCTTCCGAAAAGACGAAAGGGAGTGAGCAACCGAGTAAAAGAAGAACAGAGTGTATGGTAAACCTATCTTAGCCATAAAACGTTGAAATATCATTGGACAAAACGACCATTTTCTTTTCGGTGGGCGAAAAAAGCTTATCTTCTTTGTGGCTATTTTTTCGTTTAATCCTTTTGGGTGATTAAAATTTTTGTTATGCAAAAACGCCGAAAAGGCTTGCGACAACTGATTTTACAAAACCATTTTTCTTTTGTATATGTTTGTTCTATAATATTTATAGTTATTACAGTAAAGGTCAAAAAGATGAGTGTTAATTTAGAAAAAAACGAAAATAACGAAGTATTAATGGACATTAAAGTTGAAGCAAACGAAGTAAAATCAGCATACGACAGAGCATGCAAAAGAGTTTCTCAATATGTTAATATCCCTGGTTTCAGAAAGGGTAAAGCACCTCAAAAAATCGTTGAAAAACACGTTGGTGTTGAATATATCCAAAGAGATGTATTAGATGCGATTTTGCCGAAACTTTTCTCAGAAACAATCAAATCAAATAATTTAGATACAATTACAGATCCTTCACTTGATTTCTTCAAGTTCGAAGATGACGGTTCTTTGACAGCGAAAGCAAAAGTTGAACTCCGTCCTGAATTTACATTGCCCGAATACAAAGGTATGGAAGTAAAAATCGACATGTTCAAGCAACCTGAAGATGCTATGGATAAAGAAATTGAAAGCATCAGAGAAAGATATTCAAAACTTGAAAAAGTCGAAGGCAGAGAATCAAACGACAAAGACTTCGTAAACATTGACTTTGAAGGATTTGTTGATGGCGAAGCAATCAAGGGTGGGGCAGCAAAAGGTTATATGCTTGATTTGGCACACAGCAACTTTATCCCCGGATTTGCGGAACAATTAGTTGGTAAGGAAATCGGCTCAGAATTCACAATCCAAGTAAAATTTCCCGAAGAATACCACGATGAAAAAATTCAAGGTAAAGATGCAGAATTCAAAATCAAATTGAACGAAATCAAAGAAAGAATTTTGCCTGAATTGAACGACGAACTTGCTAAGAAAGTTGGTTCAGGTCAATTCGAAACAGTTGACGATCTTAAAGAAGATATCAAAACATATTTGAATGCTTCAGAAAAGGCTGAAAACGATAAGAGAGCAACTGAAGTTATTTACGAAAGACTTCTTGAACAAACAGAAATGAAAATTCAAGATGCAATGATTAACCGTGAAGTTGGTGCAATGATGAATGAAATGCGTCAGAAGGCAGAACTTCAAGGTCAAAATTTCGACGAACTTATGAAAAAAGAAGGCGGCGAAACACTTGATGCAGAAATGAGAGCAGAAGCAGAAAAGAGAATCAAAACAGCGTTGATAATCGGCGATATTGCTAAGAAAGAAGGCATCAAGGTTGAAGGAGCAGACATCGAAGGAAAAATGATGGAAATCTCAAGACTTTACGGCACTTCACCGGAAGAAATCGTAAAAGAAATCCAACAAAATCCGAATTTGTTCTACTCATTAAATCAACAAATTATGGGACAAAAGGTAACAAAATTCCTTTTGGACAATGCAAACATCAGTTCTAAATAAGAAAACAGGAGAAAAAAATGAGTTTTGTACCGGTCGTAATTGAACAATCGAGCAGAGGAGAAAGATCATTTGACATTTTCTCAAGATTATTGAGAGAAAGAATCATTTTTCTCGGAACTCAAATCGATGATATGGTAGCAAACCTTATCGTTGCACAATTATTGTTATTGGACAGCGAAAACCCTGAAAAAGATATCATGTTGTATATCAACTCACCAGGGGGCAGTGTTACTGCAGGTTTAGCAATTTTTGACACAATGCAACACATCAGAGCAGACGTTTCGACGATTTGCTTAGGACAAGCAGCATCAATGGGTGCATTCCTCTTGGCAGCGGGAACTCCGGGCAAGAGAATGGCACTTCCTCACTCAAGAGTGTTGATTCACCAACCTTTGGGTGGAGCGCAAGGTCAGGCAAGCGACATTCAAATTCAAGCAAAACAAATTCAAAAAATCAAAGCAAAAATAAATGATATTCTTTCTCAACAAACAGGAAAACCTTTAGAGCAGGTTGAAAAAGACAGCAGAATTTCAAAAGTCGGCTTAAAGTACGGCGGGGAAAATAAGTCGTTTCAAATTAAAAATCCGACCTCTAATAAAAGAGGCACGGCTGAAATGATTATCGGGGATAAATCATATTTTGAAATGGTACTTACGGGCAACTTTGACGGTAAAGTACCGGCTAATGAAAATGAAGTTGCGGTAGAAAAAGATTTTCTTGATAAAAATGGAATGAAAGATGCCAAGGTTGGCGACAAAATTGTTTTAACCCAAGGGCAAAGGCAACTCGATGATGGAAGCTATACTACGGGCAGTAATTTTAATAAAGACGAAAAATTTGTACCGTCAGGTGATGAAAAGGAATACACAATAACAGCAATTCTTCATACAAACCCGGCAACAAAGTACAGCAGTGTATGGCGAGGTATCAGCGAAGATGAAATAAAAAGCGGTGATATTTGCGCGTATATCACTCTCGCTAAGCAAAACAGCAGTGCTTACAGCACGATAGAAGACATTCAAAACGATTATAAAATTGATGTTTACCAAGCTAATGAAGATGTGCTTGCGTCATATCTTTCAGGTAGACAGGGCGGTTTTCTTGCTACAATGCTTCCGATTGTTTTAGTTGTTTTAATTCTTATTGTAATTGCGTCGGTAATGCTTATTTATAATGCTTTCGGTATGTCGCTTTCAGAACGGGTAAGGTATCTTGGTATGCTCGCGTCAGTAGGTGCAACCAAGTCGCAAAAGCGAAAGAGTGTGTATTTTGAGGGCGCAATTTTAGGCGCAATCGGAATACCCGTAGGTATTTTAGCCGGTATTTTGGGAATTAGCATAACGCTGAAGTTAGTAGGCCATAAAATCATTTCAACCGGTATGATTGCGGGCGTAAATGACAGTAATATGCAGATGAAAACAGTTGTACCTGCTTGGGCAATCATAGGCATAATTCTTGTAAGTATATTCACTATTTTTATTTCAGCTTTTATTCCTGCAAGAA